>JAESGK010000110.1_pt1 | contig 89938 bp, 78 predicted proteins | sample 9269681 | NCBI WGS metagenome assembly JAESGK01 (sample SAMN14515347, study PRJNA621673) | algae metagenome | isolation source: Timaviella obliquedivisa GSE-PSE-MK23-08B and co-occurring heterotrophs from... | place: USA: Grand Staircase Escalante National Monument, Utah | collected 2006-08-15 | reverse complement strand
AAAGGCGCAGGGGAACAGCAGAATCCCAGACCAGCCCACAAATACAAATCTGTCGCGCTTGAGCCAATCGTCGAGAACGTCGAATACGCCTCGATTAGCTTGCGGACGTCCCATTGCTATGGTCATCTCATAACCTCTTAATTATGGCGGTAGTGTCCTTACGGCTGGTTCTATAAAATCCCCTTGGATTAGGGAATACCAGCTTGGAGGGTGAAACGAGCCTTGAACAGTAGCGTTAAGTTAAAGGTGGAGTCTACAGTTCTCACCTTATCTCACCTTTGTCTTCATTCAAAGCACGAGTACATATACTCATCAACTTTCCTGAGAGGTGCTTAACGTTCCTATATGATAAGGAGACTACAAAAATTTTACAATCTGATACGTACTGTTTTAACGAAGTCTCTAACATTTAAATTTTTAGTTCACCTCTCTCATCTAGGTGATTCATGATGGAGTTATCTAGATTTCTTGTTTTTTCTCGTCAACCCTTATCTTGATTCAACAGTGCTATGGCTTCTACAACTATGCCAGTCAATGAAAAAGATTTAATTCTTCGCAAAGAAATTGTTGGCTCTAAGCGTCTCAGTAATTACCTTTGGGCAACGGTTTCGACTGCTGGAGGTGTAGGATTTTTTCTTGCTAGTCTTTCCAGTTATTTTCATATCAACTTGCTGCCTTTTTCTGACCCCACTCAACTGTTCTTCTTTCCGCAAGGCATTGCGATGGGGTTTTATGGAATTCTTGGTTCTTTGGTGGGGCTTTACCTTTGGCTGGTTATGGCTTTGGACGTAGGTGGTGGATTTAATGAGTTCAACCGTAAGACAGGTAAGGCGACGATTTTTAGGAATGGGTTTCCTGGAAAAAATCGTAAGATTGAAATTGAGTATCCTTTAGAGGATATTCAGGCTGTGCGAGTAGATTTGAAAGAGGGTTTGAGTCCAAGACGGGCGCTTTATTTGCGGGTTAAGGGGCGGGGTGATTTGCCCTTAACGCGGGTAGGGCAGCCGTTGCCCTTAGCGGAGTTAGAAAATCAGGGAGCCGAGTTAGCAAGATTTTTGGGAGTTCCGTTAGAAGGGCTTTAGTTTAAACTAGGTGGTTTGAGGATGCTTTTCAGGCAAATAACGCAGGGTCTTCGAGATACTCATCAGCGATCGCCCACTCCTCATTTGGTATCAATCAAGGAATTGAAAATGAAAATTTATCGTTGGTTCACCTCTCTCCTCCTTGTTGGAGCACTCTACTTAGGGGGATGTACCACACAGTCGGGAGGACAGGCTCCGGCAGAAACTCCAAGTTCTGGGGCTAATACAATTAGCCCAATCCCCAACCCTGTTGCGTCTGCCTCGCCCACTGTAGCGGCAGATCAGTTCAGTACTCTTCCTCGCTTAGAAGGAGAGGCTACGGTTGAAATGACCGTTAAGGGCGCACTGATTTCTATTGATGTGGATGGGACGAATGCGCCAATTACGGCAGGAAATTTTGTGGACTTGGTGAACCGAGGCGTTTATAACGGGTTGGCGTTCCACCGGGTCGTGTTAGAGCCACAGCCCTTTGTAGCACAGGGTGGTGATCCTCAAAGTAAGGATGCTAGTTTTCCGGTTGAACGGTTAGGAACAGGGAGTTTTATTGATCCAGCGACTTCATTGCCACGTTATATTCCCCTTGAGATTAAGCCGGAAGGGCAAGAGCAACCCATCTATAGCCAGACATTTGAGAGCGCCAAGATCACGGTTGCTCCAAAGCTGCAGCATACACGCGGGGCAGTGGCAATGGCGCGATCGGGCGATCCTGATTCGGCTTCGGCTCAGTTCTATGTTGCCTTGTCAGACCTAGATTTTTTGGATGGGTCTTATGCAGTGTTTGGAAATGTAACCGCAGGCATGGAAACCGTTGATCAAATTCAGCAGGGCGATCGCATTACTTCCGCTAGGGTGACGAAAGGGATTGAGAATTTGAAGCCGGGTCAGTAGATACATAATCGATTGGGAAAGCAGAAGAAAGTGTGAGCTGTGCGCGGCACGGCTCTTTTTTTGTCTATTGATTTACTTTTCTTATCAGTTCTCTCAGATTCTGCGATCGTTGCTGACTTTTCTAATGGTAAGCCTTCAAGTAGGATAAAGAGAAATTACTATAGTAAACTAGCTTTCCATAGCGTTAAATCTATGTTCATCTGATGTGATGTTAATGGAAGGTTCGTCTTCGCTATAAAAAATTCACTTTAGAAGATCCTTTGCAAACCTACCTAGAATGTTGCCATGGCGCAGTTTTTAGTACAGACCGCTTGGTTAATTCCGTGCTACCCGTTGCTTGGAATGTTGCTGTCTACAATTTGGTTTCCGGCTATTACTCGGCGGACAGGGCCCCGTCCGGCAGGGTATGTCAATGCTTTGACGACACTGATAGCCCTTATTCATGGAGGTTTGGCTTGGGCAGCAATTCTACATCAGCCAGCGCAGTACATTAATATTTCCTGGCTACAAGTAGCCGGGTTAGACTTGACAATTCCAATTGAAATTTCAGCGCTTACGTTGGGCGCTACGGTTTTGGTGAACGGGTTGAATTTCCTGGCACAGATCTATGCGATCGGTTACTTAGAAATGGACTGGGGGTGGGGACGATTCTACGCAATGCTGGCGCTATTTGAAGCGGGAATGTGTTCGCTGGTGCTGTGCAACTCTCTCTTCTTTAGCTACATCATTCTAGAAATTTTGACCCTAGGAACCTACTTACTAGTGGGGCTGTGGCTCAATCAGTCGCTAGTAGTCACGGGTGCGCGTGATGCTTTTTTGACCAAGCGAGTCGGTGACTTGTTTCTGTTGATGGGAGTCCTGGCAATTTATCCGTTGGCGGGAACATGGGACTATAACGAGTTGGCACAGTGGGCACAGACTGCCCAGATTGATCCTAAATTGGCAGCTTTGGTTGGTTTGGCTTTGTTGGCTGGTCCGATGGGGAAGTGCGCTCAGTTTCCGCTGCACCTTTGGCTGGATGAGGCGATGGAGGGTCCGTTACCCAGTACGATTCTGCGGAATTCGGTAGTGGTGGCGACGGGGGCATGGGTGCTGGTTAAGCTGGAGCCTGTTTTGGCTTTGTCGCCTGTGGTGATGAACGTAGCGATCGCCATTGGTTTAGTCACTGCCATTGGCGGCACGTTGATTGCGATCGCCCAAATCGACGTGAAGCGCGCGCTTTCCTATCTCGTTAGTGCGTATATGGGCATCGTTTTTATCGCCGTCGGTGCTCAGCAAACCGAGGCAGCGCTTTATATCGTGCTGACCCACGCTTTAGCAATGGCAACTTTAGTCGCAAGCAGTGGCTCGATCGTTCTCAACAACATTACGCAAGATTTGACTCAGCTGGGCGGACTGTGGAAAAAGCGACCTGTTACCGGACTTTCGTTTATTGCAGGAGCTTTAACCCTGGCTGCTCTCCCGCCCTTTGGCACTTTCTGGATCATGCTGAAGCTAGTGGACGGTCTATGGGGCAATCGTCCGTTTTTGGTGGCGGCGTTGTTACTTATTAATGGGCTAGTTGCGTTCAGTTTGACCCGGACATTTGGGCTGATGTTTGCAGGTGAAGAGAAGGCAATGACGGTGCGATCGCCCGAAAATATTTGGGCTGTCACTTTGCCAATGACAATGCTGGCAGGCTTCACGCTCCATGTCCCTATGATTCTGCAAAGTCTTTCCCTGCTTCCCGACTGGGCAATGCTCAACAAAGATGTAGCACTGCTGTTAACGTGGTCGAGCATTCTGGGCTTTAGCATGGGTGGCGTAATTTACATTGGCAATAGCATCCCTAAGCCTGTCCGTCTTCCTTTCAAAGGACTTCAAGATTTATTTGCCTACGATTTCTATACGCCTAAACTTTATCGCTCTAGCGTGGTTGGCAGCGTCGATATTGTTTCTAGAACGGTTAACTGGATCGATCGCTACTTGGTTGATGGATTGGTAAATTTTGTCGGTCTATCGTCTCTATTTAGCGGTGAAGCACTCAAATACGGCAACTCTGGACAAACTCAGTTTTATGTATTGACGATCGCCTTTGGACTGGTCTTCACTGCATTCCTCATGTGTTGGTCAATTCTCTCCCATTTGTCTATTACTACCGCGTTTAGCTCTCTTCTAACCGGAGCTTAATTTTGTATTGCTCATCTCCATAAGTGCTCACCTTAACCCGGAAGCTTACCCATGCTTAGCCTGATCATTTGGATACCCATTTTTGCCGCTGTTCTCGTCGGCTTTGTTCCTGCCAACCAGCCCACAAGCCGCATTCGCCTGGGGGCGCTGTCGGTTTCGGGAGTCGTGTTGCTTTTAACGATCTGGCTGCTGGTTCAATTTGATATCAGCAACCCCGGACTTCAGTTCCAAGAATTTTTGCCCTGGATCAAAACCCTGAGATTGAACTACGAGCTAGGAGTCGATGGACTTTCCTTAGTCATGGTGGCTCTCAATAGCTTGCTGACTTGCATCGCAATTTTGACTAGCAGTGAAAAAATTGAGCGTCCGCGCTTGTTTTACTCCATGATGCTGCTGATTAGCGGTGGTGTAGCAGGAGCGTTCATGGCACAAAATTTACTTTTGTTTTTCCTAGCCTACGAATTAGAACTTGTCCCGTTCTATTTACTAATTTCAATTTGGGGTGGCGAAAAACGCAACTATGCTGCAATTAAGTTTCTGATTTATACCGCGATTTCTGGCGCGCTAATTTTGGCAGCTTTCCTGGGCTTAACTTGGCTAACGGGTGCAGACGATTTTTCGTATCAGTCGGCGCTGGGGCAGACTCTGCCCATGGGCTTACAGGTAATTTTGCTGGGCGTGCTGTTGGTGGGCTTCGGTATCAAAATTCCCCTAGTTCCGTTCCACACCTGGTTACCTGATACGTATGTGGCGGCTTCCACCCCAACGGTAATTATGTTGGGCGGTGTTTTGGCAAAGCTAGGAACCTACGGAATTTTTCGGTTTGGTTTGGGGTTATTCCCCGAAGCGTGGTCAAAATTAGCTCCGCTTATGGCAACTTGGGCAGCAGTTAGTATTCTCTACGGGGCGTTGGCAGCGATCGCTCAAAAAGATATCAAACGTATGGTGGCATATAGCTCGATCGGGCACATGGGCTATGTGTTGCTAGGTGCAGCCGCCCTCACACCCTTGGGCTTAGTGGGTTCTATCTCGCAAATGGTGGCGCATGGACTGATTTTGGCAATCTTGTTCCATTTGGTGGGCGTGATTGAAGAAAAAGTTGGCAGCCGCGAACTAGACGTACTGAATGGATTGCTGAACCCCATTCGAGGCTTACCTTCCATTACTTCTTTGTTAGTACTGGGCGCAATGGCGAGCGCTGGAATTCCAGGTTTGGCAGGTTTTATTGCAGAATTCTTGGTGTTTCAAGGAAGCTACGCAGTTTTTCCAGTGCAAACAATTTTGGCTGTGATTGGTACAGGTTTGACAGCCGTTTACTTTGTGATTTTGCTCAACCGAACTTGCTTTGGCAAATTGGACAATGCGACGGCTTATTATCCTAAGGTTTTATGGGCAGATAGATTACCCTCTTTAATTTTGACGGTGTTGATTATTTTCTTAGGTGTGCAGCCTGTTTGGTTGGTGCGGTGGATGGAAGCAACTTCGTCAGCGTTAGTCGCAGCAGCACCGCAGCGAGTAGAGATGGCGATCGCTCCTAACACCTTCTCTCTCTCAGATCCTTAGATTATGGTTCGCCAACCTTCTAGAAACTGTTTGTAAACATCGATAACACCCCGATCCGCTCCCTAAATCCTCCAAACTTGGGGGACTTCCGGAGAGAATCCGACATTGATAGCGTGGCTTGTGGCTCGAAGTCCTCCAAGTTTGGGGGATGGGGGGCGAGCGTAAAGCGTTAAGCTGCTTTCCAAACACACTGTTAGATCAACAGACAACCTTACTGAATTAAACCTCTTTTTTATGACGACAACCCTCAACCCTCCCCAAACAAAACTGCCGCCTTCCACCCATGAATTCGCCGAAATCATTCATCGCCTAGAAGCAGGCGGCGCTATGCTGCCCGACACGCCCGAAAACTTAATGCAAATTATTGGGCTGTACAAAGCCTATGCCGTGCCCATGGATTTTTATTGGCGTGACCTGCTCTATATTGCCGAGCAAGTATTTCTCGATCCGCTGCCCTTCTTCAAGTACTTTTTACCCGAAGATTACCTTCAACGGCAAAATCATTACTCAGGCGATGATGCAGATCTGCGAATTTGGCGCGGCACAGGTTCGGCACACCCAGAGCTATTAGAGTTTATGGAAAAGGGCGAAATCAAAACAAAATTGCCCCGTTTGTTGCACCATTGGTATCACGATCGCATCAATATGGAGTTTGCCGAAGAATGTATGCGATCGATGCTCTGGCACGGACGCGATATGGGTATGGGCTTGTTTGATAGTTATCTAGATAGCGATGAATATAAAGCGAATGCCGATCGCGCGATTCGAGCTTACTTCCAGGGAAATCCGGTCATGACAGCCATGTATAAGCTGTTCCCCGATATGTTCTTAGAGCAGTGTCGGCAAATGTCCTATTACTCTAATTTAGGTTTGTTTTGGGAAGTGATGGCTCCCGTATTCTTTGAAATGTCAGATTTGTATGATGAGGGTAAGATTGCTAGCGTTCCGGATGCTATGAACTTTTTGGTAAATGGTATTTTTGCGATCGCCGGACGACCCATCTACCACCACGTTTACATTAACGGTGAATGCTACGATCTAATTCCCAAATCAAAAGGGTTCATGTGGCTTTACGAAGCCGCGCTTCCCTACGTAGAAGCCGTGTTCTACCGCACATCCCCGTTCCGAGGCACCAAGTCTTACAACGCCCAAGCAAATCAAGTTCCTTCAGACCAAAAAGATTTTCACTATGGCGTGCTGTACGCCGATATATTTCCTGTTGGAACTGCTGGCATTCCGCCTACGCTGTTAATGCAAGATATGCTGCATTTCTTGCCGCAGTACTTGGTGGACTACTACAAAGAGCATTGCCGGGGCGAAGACGACACGCTAATTCAGCTAGGCGTAAGCTTCCAGCGATCGATGTATTGCGTCACCTCTGCGGTAATTCAAGCATTGCGATCGGCGTTATTGTATCCACTAGATGATCCTAATCCTGAGCATTTGATGAAGAATCGGCAGTTTTTTGAGACGCAGTTGGATCGGTTCAAGCGATCGGAGGCAAGGCTGCGGGCTGTGCAGACGCAGGACTATCGGTAGATAAGAAGTTGAAATTCTGGCGTTGCTGAATGAAAGTATGAATCCTTCAAAGTCCCTTTCCTTTAGGAGAAGGATTCAGGGAGAGGTCTGTCTCGCTGCGTTGTCGAAACCTAACCCCTAGCCCCTTCCCTAAGAGGGCAGGGGAACCGCATTTTCATATCGCAATTCAGCAGCGCCAGAAGTTGAAATTCTGGTGTTGCTGAATGAAAGTATGAATCCTTCAAAGTCCCTTTCCTTTAGGAGAGGGATTTAGGGAGAGGTCTGTCTCGCTGCCGTCGGCTCACAGTGGCATTGTAGAACTTGCGATCGCATTGTGTCGGCTCACAATCGTATTGCAAGAAGAACAATGGCATTGTGTAGGGTTGCGATCGCATTGTAGGAAGCACAATTGAATGTTGAGCGGTGACAATGGCATTGTGAAACCTGCCATCGCATTGTCGGGGCTACAGCATAGATACACATAGCCCCTGATGCTTTTGTTTATCTCACCAAGACACTCATGTACTTGCCAGTGGCAAAGGGTGCCGGGATGATGGGCGTGAAATGAAGGCGATCGTTGGCAATCTTTTTAACGTAGAACTCATTAATCAAGTGCGTCACCTGCTCTCGTGTGCCGACGATCCACACCTGCGCTTTATCGCCGTGCGAAACGGGCAGCAGTTCGTTGAACTCTGTACTCATACTATTTCCCTCGCTAATGTTGGGTTGAGAAGAAAAGCTTAAGGTGTGGTGTTTCTAACCACTTGTTTAACATTAGCGAGGTGAAACGATAAAATCGTCACAGCCTAGCCTTCTGCTACTTCCAGAAAGTTAGGTTAGCTGGTTAGTTGTGCTGTAACACTTCTAGCCAGCGTCCTCACCTTAAGCCTGTCTACTGGTATCGAAAAACCAGTGTTGATTAGCATAAGGGTAAAGGCGGGTTTGACACAAGTGTTTTGGGGCAATTGATTTTGGGGAAGTGATCGGGACTTAAGGGGAGGGGCGATCGGTTAGTGGTGGAAAGGAGCGATCGGTTAAATCCTACAGTTTCATCCCGAATCCGCTCGGAGAGTGATGCAGACAAAATCATTCTATTTGCACCCAAACCACTTCTTGCCTACGGGCACGGTGCAGATATGCGGAACGTTTCTCTCTATCTACCCCATCTGGTATGTTATGCGGAAAGATTCTTGCTATCCACCTAATCTGGGTAGATATGAAGAATCTTTCTCTCTAATAAGATTGTTAGCTAGCTTCGGTTACAGGTGGTGGCGCTGTTTGCAAATCATCTGTTGATGTCCAAGTTTTGGTCAGACAACGGCTTTTGGGTCAGTGCCATACCATCTCACAGCTAGTTCATAAAGATGATCGAGCGTTCCCGATAACTCTTTACCGCGTTCAGTGAGCGTGTAAGTGACCTGCGGTGGAATTGTGGGTTCGTGGTGACGATGAACCAGTTCAAGAGACTCTAAAAGCCTTAGCCGTTCCGTCAGCACTTTGGTCGAAATACCTTCTACCTTTCGTTTGAGTTCTCCAAATCGTTGTGAACCATTGGTATCCAGAACCCAGAGGATATAAAGTGTCCACTGTCCTGAAATTTGTTTGAGCAATATCTCCAACGGGCAGCATTGAGTTTCAGTCATGGTAGGGGGGGCATCAGTGATGGGTAGTTACCATTTGGTTCCTACTTTACTTCAGTAACTACCTGTTTTATTGTCGAGGGGTCAAATAAAATTTCTGATTGCACCCCTATGAGCAGTATCTTCCATCTTGATTCGAGTCCTCGTGGTGAGCGCTCTAAATCTCGCCAACTTGCTAGCAACTTTATGGAAGCATGGCGGAATCTCCATCCGGACGCAACGGTTACGTATCGTGACTTGCGCCAAACTCCAATTCCTCACATTACTGAGGATTGGATTGAAGCTGACTTTACGCCACCAGAAGCACTTAGCCCAGAACTGCGAGAGCGGCTCAAGTTATCTGATGAGTTGGTTGACGAGTTTCTAGCTGCCGATCGATTTCTATTCAGTGTGCCGATGTATAACTTTAGCGTGCCCTCAAATTTCAAAGCCTACATCGATCAAATTGTGCGTGTAGGTCGAACGTTTACGTTTGAGAATGGTCAAAGTAAAGGGCTAGTCAGCGGGAAGAAGGTTGTATTCATTACATCACGAGGTGTTGAATATAGTTCTGGTTCACCCTATGAGGGATGGGATGCTCAAGAGCCAGCTTTGCGTAATATTTTTCAATTTATGGGAGTAGCTGATATTCAGTTTATTCATGCCAATGGTTTAGACATGGGAGACGACGCGCGGAAAAGGGGGATGGATGAAGCACAATCTAAAATTCAAAAATTAGTGGCTGATTGGTAGCGCCAGCCAGCTAACAACCGTGGTGCAGCGAACGGCAAGGAGATGCTGGTACTGAGTCCGAGGTTATCTGCTGCCGCTGATTTGAGCCGTTAGCAGTCAGGAGAAACTGTGACACCAGAAGAAATCATCCAATACATATGCAATAAACTTTCGGGTGTAGTCCCGAAAGCCAGTTGGGGCGAGACATCGCTGTTTTACAATCCTGGTCGCGTGTTGCCCAATGGTGTTTATTTTTGCACAATCAAGCAACATAATGGCGAAAACGACAAAGCCTCAAATCTTGATCGAGAAGGTGTGTTTAGAGTGGCGATAGGTCTTAACCCCAAAACCTACATTCGCTTATTTGGCCAGAAACCAGTACGCCCTGGCAAGGGTGATATTGTTGCAACGGGTCACAACTTTACAAAGTTAAATGAGCTTATGCCGCATCCAATTTACGCTTGGATGTCCTGGGCACAAATACTTTCCCCTAGCCGAGATAAGTTTGAGGATATCTTCCCTTTAATTGAGGAGACGCATCAGGAGGCAGTTAAAAAATTTGAGGAAAAGACTGCTAACAATTCGGTTGCAGCGGAACGGTTCAGTTCTGCTAATTGAGTTGCCAAGCTTGTCTACGTCCGCTGAACCGAGCCGTTAGCTTGCTCCTCCCTCAGATTGTGAGAATACTCTGAAAGGACTTGATGGTGTAATTAGAGGTAAGGTTGTCTGGATAGTGCAGCATAAGGTCTTGAAAAGTGGGAAAAAATGTTTACTACAGCAAAATTGCTGATATTTATGATCAAACTCGCTGGCTGACAGAACCAATCGCTGAGGAAGTTGCGGATTTTATTCTTACTCTAGTTAAGGCAACTCCTGAAACTACTTTCCTAGAACCTGGTATAGGAACTGGGCTAAACGTTCTTCCTTTAGTAAGACGTGGCTATTCTGTGACTGGTATTGATGTTTCCCAGGAAATGCTTAATCAGTTTCGTCAAAAGCTTCTTGAAATTCCTCCGAATCTGACACTGATTCATGGAGATGCCTCACAACTCCCTTTTTTAGACACAAGCTTTGATGTAGTGCTAACTGTTCATATGCTTCATGCTGTTTCCAACTTGGGAGTATTTCTAGATGAGATCGATCGTGTTCTAAAACCAAAAAGCTTTTATCTTAATGCTCAATGGATTACTCCACCTGCACGGCTGGAATTTGAGCAGCATTTCAGAACTATCTTATCCAAGTATCAAGAGCCACAATCTTCACAACAGCCCCGTAGAGTAGTTAACGAAATTAACGTAGAGGAGTATTTACGTAATAAAGGGTATCAGTGTAATTATTTGATAGCTAAGGAATGGACGGTAAGCAACCAGGTTCAGGAATTACTCAGTTTCTACAGGTCACGGGCATACGGGTTGTGCTGGCTTGTTCCAGATGAAGCATTTCATCTTGCAATAGAAGAGTTTGAAGTATTTTGTCATGACCACTACGGTTCATTGGAGGTGGAGTTATCATCTCAAGCACGATTTGAAGTATGGGCATACACCGCAAGCTAACACTTCACGGCAGCGGACGGACGAAAGCCGCTGGTGCTGAGTTTAGAGTTATTTGCCGCCGCTACGTTTCGCCGTTAGCAATTCACGTGTTAAAGGGACTTCAAAATTAAAGAAATTAGATTTACTGGTGAGTACTTGTGCTTGCTGAAAATCTATTTTTAGGAATCTTCAATCTGTCTACAAGGATAGGGCGATCGCCCTACTGATGAGGCGATCGCAAGTTGAAGAGAATAATCATAGGCAAATCGTAAGCGCTCACCTCATGCCCTGACATTACAAGATCTGCAAAAACAAGCACTAGAATTACCAACTAGCGATCGCTGGCAGTTAAGCGATCGCTGGCAGTTGATACAAACTCCTTTAGACTCTTTGAAGCCAAAGCGATGTAAAAAATCCAGAACGATTTGCACGAGATCATCGGGCGACTGTTCGAGTTCCTGAATCAGATTCTTGGCTATGTCTAGTATATTCAAACGCTAGATTTGCTTAGAAGGATGGAAAATAACATTCTCTAATTAGAAGTAACCAAAACCTCTGTAATCTTCCCTCGCTTCTGAGCATTAGAGTTAATCGTCCGCGATGCCGAAATAGTGTGGATGTTGAAGCCTTGATACAATTCCCTAACAAACGGGCAATCAGAATTGGATAACATCACTTTCACGCCCCGCTTTGCCAGTTGCCCAAAGACATCATGCAGACGCTCTTGATCGGTGGAGTCGAAGGAGTAACGACTGTAAGCAGTGAAATTGCTGGTGGCGCTGATGGGGTGATACGGCGGATCGAAATAGACGAAATCATTAGGGGTGGCGTAGTCTAAAACTGCATCGAAAGGCTGAATAGCGATCGCCACACTCTTCAAGCTTCGAGAAACCGATCGCAGTAAATCAGCTTGGCAAATTGCCGGATTTTTGTATTTACCCATCGGCACATTAAATTCGCCTTTATTATTTTCTCGATAAAGCCCATTGAAGCAAGTTTTATTCAGGTAAATAAGGCGGGCGGCTCGTTCGAGGTTCGTTCCGGTATGAGTAGAGCGGGTTTGATAGTAGTGTTCCAGGCTATGCGATCGCTCATGTTTTTGCAGCAGATCAATCAATTCTTCCACGCGATCGCGCACGCACTCATACACATTCACCAACGCCGGATTAATATCGGTTAACACTGCCCGCTGAGGCAACAAGTGAAAGAAAATTGCACCGCCTCCTAAAAACGGTTCGTAGTAAGTTTGGTAACCTTGAGGAAAATGACAAATGTATTGCTGAATCAGTTGGCTCTTGCCACCCGCCCACTTTAGAAACGGACGAGGCAGCGGGGCACTCCCTTGTAGGCATCTCGAAGACTGTGGCTGAGATAAATCCGATTGAGCAATCAAAGTTGTCATGAATCCTTTAGGTTTAGTAAGCAGTGACGTTTTGATAGAGCCTGGTCACGTACAATATGAGTCTACCGTTAGTATTCATCATACTAATGTACTATTTTTTGCCCCCGCGAAAAACACGGTTAATCAAATGGAAGAATTTCTAACAAACATTTCTCGATATCCTCGATATCTCATCAGCTTCTCGCTCGGGATACTGCTGACCTTCTTAAGTCCATTACTTCCCCTATTTAAGCGCCCCACGACAGCGATCGCCGCTGTTAGCTTGCTAGTAGCGGCGTTCATCTGTCTCTCATTTATCCTACGCGCTATGCTAGGGCTGGAGGTTGCGCCACTTTAGAGTAGTGCAAGCTTGGACTGTACGATTTTGGACTGTACGATTTTGGATTTTGGATTATGGCAACAGATCGCCGAATTGCGCGAGTAGCTGAAATGATTAAGCGGGAAGTGAGCCAGCTCCTGTTTTCCGGCATTAAAGATGAACGGGTGGGTATGGGCATGGTTAGCGTGACCCATGTTGACGTGGCGGGTGATTTGCAGCACGCCAAGGTGTTTGTCAGCATCTATGGGACAGATGAGGCTAAGAGCGCGGCTATGGCAGGGCTGAAATCGGCAACGGGCTTCGTTCGGAGTGAGTTGGGCAATCGGATGCGCTTACGGCGGACTCCTGAGATCTTGTTTGTTGAGGACGCTTCGATTGAACAAGGAACTAAAGTCCTGTCGCTGATCAACCGCCTGAGCGAAGAACGCAAGCCCGATATCGACGACCTCGATCCTGATCCTGCATAGTCGAGGAGAGTGCTGAATGCCCCTGCCCGATTGGGAAACCTTGTCTCTTCCTCAGAAAGTTGCTCAGATGGTGGTCGTACGCGCCTCTGGGCATTTGTTTGAGCATCAAATTGAGTATCCCGACTGGGAGCCACCCGCAGCCACTTTACAGCATTGGTTGCAAGATTTAGGCGTAGGCGGCGTGATTCTTTTGGGGGGAACTGCCGCAGAAATAGGTCTCCGATCGCAACAACTTCAAGGCTGGGCAGCCATTCCCCTGCTAATTTCCGCCGACATTGAAGAGGGCGTAGGGCAACGATTCGCCGGAGCAACTCGGTTTCCACCGCCAATGGCGCTTTCTGCCGTTGCTCGTCAAGACTCAGGACAAGCACGCTCTTCGAGATACCCGCAAGGGGTCGCCCATGCCGAAAAAATGGGCGAAATCATAGCACAAGAAGCGATCGCCATTGGCTTGAACTGGCTTCTCGCGCCCGTTGTAGACGTTAACAATAATCCTGAAAATCCGGTTATCAACGTTCGAGCTTGGGGTGAAACGGCTGAGGAAGTGTGCCAACTCACAACGGCGTTCATTCGGGGCGCGCAGCGTTATCCAGTGCTTACGACTGCCAAGCACTTTCCTGGACACGGCGATACGGCGATCGATTCTCATCTCGATTTGCCCGTCATTCTCCATGACAAAGCCCGACTTGCCGCTGTGGAGTTTAAGCCTTTTATCGAGGCGATCGCCACTCAGGTTGATGCCATCATGACCGCTCATCTACAAATTCCTGCTCTCGACGCTGATTATCCTGCGACGCTTTCCCATACTATCCTCACGGGAACTCTGAGAGAATCTTTAGGCTTCACTGGGTTAATTGTCACTGATGCCCTAATTATGGGTGCCATCACGAGCCGCTATGGTGACAATGAAGTGCCTGTTATGGCAGTCGAGGCAGGCGCAGATATAGTGCTAATGCCCGTTGATCCTGAAGGCGCAATTCAGGCAATTTGTGATGCGGTGGAAATCGGACGCATTCCCCTGGAGCAGATTCACGCCTCATTAGAGCGGATTTGGTTAGCAAAACATAAAGTAATTTCGGTGCCTATAACAGGTGATGGTTCCCACGCCTGGGAGCAGACGCAACCCGATCCGGTGCAGATGGAAAAATTGGCGCAGCCAGAAGCGATCGCCACTGCCACCGCCATCTTGCGAGCCTCCATGCAAGTCCATCGCCCCATTCCTTCTCGACTCAGCGCCCGCGCTGTTACCCAGCCCTGCTGTAACTTGATTTTGCTAGATGATGCACTCAACTGTGATTTTTTAGCTAGATCTGCACCCGCGATCGCCCGTCCCCGAAAGCTAGGCTATCGCTTGCAAGTGATTGATAGCCACACTCCCAAAATTGCGCTTGACCCAGACAAAATTATTTTTGAGCGAGAGTTGCACCCCGAAACTGCGGATTGGCAACCCACCCTGATGCAACTTTTCATTCGCAGCAATCCTTTTCGTGACAGTTCTGGACTCACTCAAGTGGCACTGGACTGGCTCAAGTTTTTGGTACAAACCGAGCAGATCCAAGCTTTAGTTTTATACGGCACACCCTATGTTTTGGAGCAGTTTGTTAGCCTACTGCCTGTTGAGGTGCCCTATGTGTTCACCTATGGACAGATGGAATTGGCACAAGCGATTGCTCTAAATGCTTTGTTTGAATGGGCGATCGATCCCGTCGAGCAAGAGCAGTCTTCATCAAGAGAGCCTTCAGCTTTCACAGATTAAATTTTGTCTAAGAGGATGTCTGAGAAGTATCAAATGATTCTTACACTCGCCCCCCAACCCCCCATTCTGGGGAACTTTGAAGGAGGACTGGTGCGGAAGTCCCCCAGAATGGGGGATTTAGGGGGCGGATCGGCTAGCAATCTAGACTTCTCAGATATCCTCTAAGAATAGAAGGATGAAAGAATAGGACATTTAGAAGGCTGTCATAGCGCCAAGGGGCATCATGGCTTGTCATCTCTAAGCTAAACATATTCCTCTGGCTGTAACTTTGCTGTAACTCTATGGTTCTCAATCCCGTTCTATTGCTTCATGGCATCGATGATACCGACGCTATTTTTCACAAACTGACTCCTTACCTGCAAAGTCATGGCTTAATCGTTCACAGCCTTAATCTGTTTCCTAATAACGGCAGCATTGGCTTAGATCAACTAGCCCAGCAAGTTGCAGACTATGTTGATAAAGCTTTTAAACCTGGACAGGCGATCGACCTAGTGGGCTTCAGCATGGGCGGCATCATCAGCCGTTACTACATCCAACGCTTAGGTGGGATCCAGCGAGTGCAACGTTTTATTACCATTTCTTCACCGCATCAAGGCACCTTAACAGCCTACGCTCGGGTTAATTCTGGCGGCAACCAAATGCAACCCAGAAGCGCATTTCTCACCCAATTAAACCAAGATGTTGCCCAATTAGAACGCCTTAACTTCACCTCTATCTGGACTCCGCTCGACCTGATGATCCTGCCTGCTAGAAGTTCACAACTGCCTGTTGGCAGGGAAAGGAAGATTCCAGTTGGCAATCATGCCTGGATGGTTACCGATGGTCGTAGTCTGCGTGCTGTAGCAGAAGCGCTACTAGAGCCGATTCGCTGTCCTTGACGCAACAACTCAGTTCTTGGGCATCTTAGGCATACTGCACTGCCTAAATGCCTGATGCCTCAGCCTTCTACCAAGCGAATCAAACTCCAACTGCCTATCCTATTAGAGTCCAATAGCCAAGGGCTGGGTTTAGACTCTACGTTGGCTAGCTTATCGCTGCACCAATTTCAAGTTGAAGCTAACCATCTTTGCCTAGATGTCGCACAAATGTTTGAGCGGTATCCACTGTTACCTGGAGCCGTGATTGGCGATCGCCAATCTTTCCTGGGTATTGTGTCTCGCCAGCGATTAATGGAATTTATGCTGCGGGCGCAAACGGCAAATTTGCCCATGTCGGCACTCCATAGTTACATCCGCATTAACAGTTTGGTGTTACCTGCATCGACACCGATTTTAGTAGCAGCACAGTTGGCATTGCGGCGATCGCTCTACGAACAAAGCGAACCGATTACCGTTCAACTCGACCCTCAAACGTATTACCTGCTTGACGTGCATGAACTCAATATCGCTCACTGGCAAATTCGCGGCATTGAAACCCAAACGCGCTATGAACGGGCACAGCTTCAGATGATTCAAGCCGAGCGAATGGCAAACCTGGGGCGCTTGGTCGATGGGGTAGCTCATGAAATTCTTGACCCGGTTGGGTTCATTTGGGGAAACCTGGTGCATTTGTCAGACTATACCCATCAAGTTATGGATTTGTTGGCAGCCTACGAAGATTATTTACCTCAAACTCCGGAAGCGATCGCCAGCCTTGAAACCGAAATTGAATTAGATTATTTGCGGCAAGATCTACCCCAAACGATCGCCAGCATCACATCAGGAGCAGAACGCCTCAAAAAGCTAGTCATTAGCCTACAAAACTTCTGCCACATCGACGATGTATATCCCAAACCTGCCAACCTTCACGAATGCTTAGATAGCATTCTCATGCTGTTAAAAAGTCGCTTAAATAGCGAAATTCAAGTCGTTTGCAACTACGGTCATCTTCCTCCAGTTAGCTGTTATGCTGGGCAACTCAGCCAAGTGTTTATGAACATTTTGACGAACGCAATGGATGCATTACTGAACCAAGCCGTTCGTCAAACTGTAGCCAACGAGTTAGGAAAATCATCTTCAACTCAGTGGCAAAACCTTCACCCCAAACCGCAAATTACAATCACGACTCAAGTTCGCCCCCAGTCTGCTAACCCCGATCAACCCAGTTCCAATTCTCGATGGATCTCCATTCGTATTGCCGATAACGGGCCGGGTCTAACGCCTGAAATCTATCGGCACATCTTAGAAACTTTCTCTATTGAAAAACGAGTCACCAAAGAAACTAGCCTTTCCCTCAGCTACCAAATTATCACGGCAAAGCATGGCGGTAAATTGCTGCTGCGATCGCCCATCACATCCTCTGATACCGGGACTGAGTTCGAGATTTTGCTGCCTCTGGCTTAACTAGAACTCAGCCTATTGAGTGGAAATATATTGAATAGTTACAATACTCGCTGTAAAGTCGTCAGTTTTGGGTCAACAATTTTCTGACCCATACCAGGAAATTTAATAGCGAGACAAATCTTGTTACCTGCCCCAAAAATATGAGTCACCTGCCCCGCACCAAAAGCTTTATGCACAATGCGATCGCCCACCGACCAATCATCCTCATGGATATCGGGTAAATTCGACTGCTCCTTCATTTCTCGAATGGGAGTCGTCATCTTTTTGGGTAAACCTTTCAGGCTACCCATTAATAAATCTTTGGGCAATTCTCCCAAAAATAGCGAAGGACTGGCAGCTTCCCGGTTACCGTAAAGCCTGCGTTCACGGGCATAGCTAATAAATAAACGATCCTCGGCACGGGTAATGCCCACATAGCAAAGGCGGCGTTCCTCTTCTAGTGATTTAGGATCTTCCAAAGAGCGATGATTAGGGAACAGACCCTGCTCCATGCCGACCAAAAACACCACAGGAAACTCCAATCCTTTAGAAGAATGCAATGTCATCAACGAAACTTTGGACTGTTGCTCTTGATCCAACTTGTCCAAGTCTGATGAGAGGGACGCATTCGCCAAAAAGTCTGTTACGCTCGATTCTTCATTATTTTCCTCAAACTGTAAAACCGCGTTATAAAGCTCCTGCACGTTCTGCAATCGGTCTAACGCTTCATCGGTGTCATCTGCCTTTAACTCTCGCACATATCCCGATCGCTCCATCACATCCTGCACAATCTCTGAAGCCGAAAGCGTTTCTACCTGAGTGTGCCAGGACTTCATCATTTGGGCAAATGCCAGCACAGGCTTTGCCGATCGCCCTGCCAAGGTCTGCACCGAGGTTTCGTCGCTAAGGATTTGCCAGAGGGATACGCCTAACTCTCTAGCTGCGTTTTCCAGGCGATCGACCGTGGCTTTGCCAATGCCGCGTCGGGGCGTATTGATAATGCGTTTGAGGCTCACACTGTCCTCAGGGTTGGCGATCGCCCTTAAATATCCCAACACGTCCTTTACCTCACGGCGATCGTAAAACCGCAAGCCGCCTACTACAGTATAAGGAACGGCATATTTCACCAGCACCTCTTCAAATGCCCGCGATTGTGCATTCGTTCGGTAAAGGATCGCAAAACTGCCCCAGTGCAACTCAGGATTCGTTAGCTCCAAATCCCGAATCTGACTGACCACAAAGCTAGCTTCATCCGTTTCATCTTCTGCTCGATGACAGTAAATTGATTCACCGACTCCTCGCGTCGGGCGCAGCACCTTATCAATGCGCTCAGTATTGTTATCAATTAGCTCATTCGCCGCCTGAATAATATTGTCAGTCGATCGATAGTTTTCCTCCAACTTCACCATCGTCCGCGTATCATCATCGTGCAGCCCGTCGCCAAAGTCGCCCTGAAAGTCCATCAGAATGGTAAAGTCAGCCGCCCGAAACGAGTAGATCGATTGGTCTGCATCGCCTACCACAAAGGTAGAACGATAGTCCCAGCTATCGAACTGACGCGACGCGACATCGCCCGTTGTCAGTAATCGAATCAGGTCATACTGCGTTCGATTCGTATCTTGATATTCATCTACTAGGATGTGTCTAAACTTTTTATGCCAGTATGCTAAAACTTGTTCATTTTGACGAAACAACTGCACCGGAATCCAAATCAAGTCATCAAAATCAAGCGCGTTATTTGCCGCTAACCCTTTCTGGTACTCTGCGTACACATTGGCGATCACTCGACCACGAAAATTCTGTTGTTCACGCTCTACATCTGTGGGTGTGAAGCCCTGGTTCTTGGCGTTACTGATGGCGTATCGAACCGATCGCGGCTCAAACTTCTTATCATCCAAATTCAACCGATTAACCACAATATCTTTAATCAAGCTTTGCACATCAGACTCGTCAAAAATTGAGAAAGTCTTTGTCCACTTGTGCCCATAGGAATCTTGATACTTTTCAATATCAAACCGCAAAATGCGAGAGCAGAGGGCGTGAAAGGTACCAATCCACAGTTCCTTGGTAATATTTTTGTAAACGTAGGAGCGCAGCTTCGTTTGCTCAGATGCTGACAGCGCCTCTAATGGCTTCCCATACTTCGACTTTGACTGCTGATCGGCAAATAGCTTCTCGATCCGCTCCTTCATTTCTTTGGCAGCTTTGTTCGTGAAGGTGACTGCCAAAATGTTCTCTGGATCAACCTTGTGGGTTAGCACTAAGTTAGCAATCCGAAAGGTCAACGCTCGCGTTTTGCCAGAGCCTGCCCCGGCAACCACAAGCAAAGGGCCACAGTAATGCTCGACAGCGCGGCGTTGAGAGGGGTTGAGGTGGGCGAGGAAATCAACAGATTGGGTCATGGGGCGGTTTTACTTTCTCCATCCTTACTCCGTTAAGGGTATCGTATCTGGCGAGGGCTTGGGGCGTTGACGCTGGATTCTGTTGAAGAGGGCATTGAGCGCGTAAAAAAAGAGACGCGATCGCCAGCGTCTCTTCCATACTATTTGTCTACTTTCCTCAATTTACCCAGTTTTCTCAATGCTTCAATTACCCATCAAGCTGGAACGATAGATTGTAAAGCACGTTAGCGCTGCCATAGCGGTCTAGCCCATCGCCTAAATCAACGGTTCTTGATTGCGCGTCCAGTTCTAGAAAATAGGTGCCAGCCGGAAGCTTGGCGTAGATATTGGTCGGCACACTGGTCATGAAAGCGTTGAGCTTGCGATCGAACTCTGTCTCGCCATCGAAGAAAGGAGGCAGAGGAGAATAGACAACATTTCCACTTAGCTCAGGCTCTAAGACTTCATTAGGATCAAGCACGCCGTTTAAGTTCAAGTCTTCACCGAGGTCGAGAATCTGGTCATCGTTTTGATCTTCAACTGGGTTCAAGAATCCATTGTTATCTCGGTCAATACCCAGCCTAAGCGCTATTAATTCTGGAGAACCATTGTAAGAAATGATAATGTTTCGTTCTTGACTCAATGTAAATCGATAGACATCAGAGCGATCGACAGACCCGATGAACTGCTTTGTATTAATAGTCTGATTGAGTACACCCAAATTGCTAGCAGTTCCCAGCGTTTGCCCCGGATCAACACTAGGTGTTATTCCTGTCACAGTATTGTTGACAAAGAGATTAAGTGAGTAGGTGGTATTATCGACCAACTCTTTTTGAGTAACGCTTAGGTAATAGGTTCCGGCACCCAACGTTCTGTTAACCGCTAATGCCGCCCCTCCACTTGAACCCTGCGTGAAGACCCCACCAATAAAATCCCCTCCATTAACGTAACCATCAACCAATTCGCCGGGATTAGCGATGCCGTTTTTGTCTTCATCATAAATGAGTGACATGGTGACATCGCCTGTACTCTGGGTGGAGTTGAGCAGGGCTGAAAGGTTACTGATGCTGTTGAGAGTGAATTTATAAATATCGGTTGAGTCTGTAGAACCTACCAATTGCTTGATGGTCAGAGGTCCGCTGATTGCACCCAAGTCAGTCGCTTTTCCTAGCCCAATTGGAGGTTCAGCCAGGGTAGAGATTCCGGTAATAGCAGTTCCAGAGAGTTGTAAGTTGTAAGTAATGAATACGCCCGCTGAGGCAGGACTAACGCCTAAGAAATAAGTTCCGGCACCCAGAGACTTTTTGATTTCAAGACCATTGCCAATTTCGTCTCCTGCATCCACAAAGCCATTGCCATTGATGTCATAAATGAGATGGGCAGAAAGTCCGCCGCCAACGACATCGGATAAGGCTGAAGAAAACTGAGTGGGTTTGTCGATCGTGAACCGATAAAAGTCTGCCGTATCAGCACTGCCAACAATGCCTTTGTAAGATTTGGTTGTGTCTAGCTTGCCTGTATCAAAAGCAGTGCCCGGCAAGCTACCTGGATCTTTCGAGTCATTGGGAGGCAGCACTCCAGAGCCTACAGACGGGGTAGTGGTTGAACCCCCTGGAGAGGCGATCGCCGATGTTTTGAGTATGTAGTTTGTGCCCTTGCTTGCCCTGCTGTTGACTTGAACGTAGTATGTTCCAGCCTCCAGGGTTTTAGCAACGGATGTTTTTTTACCCTTAGCAACTGAATTACCTTTAGTGTCTAAAATGCGAAGAGTAACCGTTTCGCTCATATTGGAGAGAGAAGCAGCAAGACTGCTGCGCCCAGTCAGTTTAACCTTGTAGTAATCTACCTGATCAAATGAGCCAATAAACCCTTTAATGGTCTTTGCTTTCTTGAGTTGTCCAAGGCTTCGAGAACCACTAGGAGCGTCGTCGTATCTCTCTTTTAAGACTTCTTGTAAGGTTGGCATATTGGCTACAGGTAGGTCGAGGCAGGATGCTTTGCTGCTCAAGTGTATGCCTGTAGAGAAGTGCGGGGCTTCCTGAATCCTACGGATGGATTCGGGTTGAAGCAAGGGAGATCAGTGGGAATACTGCCGAGTTACGGTTGAGTAGGAATGTCTTCAGGGAGGAGAGTAGTTAGCACTTCGTCGGGGAGAGAAGAGAGGATGGCGAGGCGATTGGCTTGGCGCTCGATGGTTTTTTCAAACAGGTTACGGACGAGACGAGCATTGCCGAAGGTGCGATCGCGGTTCAAATAAAGCCGTTCAAGAAGAGTCTGTAGTTGAGTCTGAGCTTCGGGAGTAAGGGTAAAGTGACTTTTAGCACAAAGCTTCTTGAAGATGGCGGTAAGTTCTTCGGGAGTGTAATCGCTAAAGTAAAAGTAACGACTGAAACGGGACTTTAAGCCAGGATTTGATTCGATGAAGTTGGACATTTCATCGGTATAGCCAGCCACGATCACAACCAGGCGATCGCGGTAATCTTCCATGCGTTTTAGCAACACATCGATCGCTTCTTGCCCAAAATCGCTGCCGCCCTCTCTGGGGCTGAGGGCGTAGGCTTCGTCAATAAATAACACGCCATCCAGCGCCGTTTTAACCAACTCATCAACCTTCGTGGCAGTTTGTCCAATGAATCCGGCAACCATGCCCGCGCGATCGGTTTCTACTAACTGCCCTTTTTCTAGAAACTCCAGCCCTTTGTAGATAGAGCCAACCAGTCTGGCTACGGTCGTTTTGCCAGTACCAGGGGGACCACCAAAGACGGCGTGGAGAGAGACAGATGGAGTTGCCATGCCTCGCTGTTCTCGAATCTTTTGTACCTTTAAAACGTTGGCTAATGTGCGGACGGCTTCCTTAATATTGTCTAGTCCAATTAAATCATTGAGTTCTGCAAGAGCGGCTTCGTAGGTTTGGGGCGGGTCTATTGTGGTGGCGTTGGGCAGAGACGTAGATTGGGTTAAGCCTTGTTCATAGCTTGCAAGGGGTTGGTAGGTGTGGAGAAGTTTCCAGGCAATCGCCAGTGAATCTATTTCCGATAATGTGACGTTGCCATCTGCCTTCGTCATCACTTGCGCAAACTTATAAATGGCGTTTACGACTGTATCCAGATAATGCGTTCCCTTCTCTTGATCAAACTGGTTCAGAACTGACGGTAACATTAACTGATCAGGCTGTTTCTCAGTCAAACCCAAAAGAATTTGTAGGGTCATTTTCTGAGCTTGAAGCCGCTTTTCCGCTGAGGTTTCCCAGTTCAATGCTGCATTAAGCTTCTCTGAATCTTGCTTGACCAAAGCATAGATCGTGAGATATGCCAACAATTCATTAGAACTAATTTCTCCATTGCTGCGCCCACAGACTTGAACAATTTTTGCCAAATCCAGCAAAACCAGATCAGCAATTCTGCTCTCCGCAGTCAGCAACGGCAGGAAAGCTTTATATAGCTGATTCGCTTCTTTTTTCACAACTCTAGAACTCATGATTGTCTCCTAGGAGGTTGGAATTGGAGATCGGGCTTAAACCAGCAAGGCTGTCTCTGTGGGAGCAGAGCTAGTGGTGCCTGAGTAAACTAAGCCGCGCTGCACATCAAGGGTAAGAATGGTGCCATCTCGGATAGCCTCCGTAGCATTTTTTACGCCCACAATGACGGGAACGCCTAAGCGGAGACCAATGACAGCGGCATGGCTAGTGAGGCTACTTTCCTCAGTAATGATGCCTGCGGACTTACGAATTACTTCAATATGGTCGGCGCTGGTTTTTGATACAACCAGGATTTCGCCTGGGTTAAAGTTTCCGAGTTCTGCCATCGTATGAGCCACTCTGGCAAGCCCACTGACCGAACCCTGCCCAATGCCCAATCCCTTGCCCAGCACAGAGGTAACCACTTCTACCTTAATCAAATCAGTAGAGCCAGAGACACCTTGAAGCGTGCCTGCGGTCATTACCACTAAGTCTCCCTGCGCCAGCAAGCCCGTCTCCTGTGCCACATTGAGGGCAGATTGGAAGGTCTGTCCGGTAGAAATTAGGTTAAGGACGAGAAGAGGCTTAACCCCCCAAACAAGCTGCAACTGCCGAGCTACGTCTACATGGGGTGTAATTGCCAGAATAGGCTTATTGGGGCGGAACTTAGAGACGTTGCGAGCGGTTGCGCCAGACTTAGTGAGGGTCATAATGGCAGCAGCACCAAGCTGTTCGGCAATTTGTCCGACAGCGCTGCTAATCGCATTGGGGATCGATCGCCCACCCATATCTTCGGTTTTGCGTTTGTAGATGGGGTCTTGTTCCATACGGCAAGCAATGCGTGCCATGGTTTCGACTGCCTGCACTGGAAACTTACCCACGGCGGTTTCGTTAGACAGCATGACGGCATCGGTGCCATCTAGGATAGCGTTGGCTACATCAGAAATCTCGGCGCGGGTGGGGCGAGGATTGCTAAGCATACTGTCGAGCATTTGAGTGGCAGTAATGACAGGAATGCCCAGACGGTTCGAGGTGGCAATCAGCCGTTTTTGCAGAATTGGGACATCTTCAGCGGGTAGCTCTACCCCCAGGTCGCCCCGTGCCACCATCACCCCATCGCATAGGGAAAGGATGGCTTCCATTTGCTCGATCGCCTCATGCTTCTCAATCTTGGCGATCACCGGAACGTTCTTTCCAGCACTAGCAATCAGTTCTTTAATTTCTAAAATATCCTGCGGATTACGAACGAAGCTGAGCGCTACCCAATCGACTCCTTGATCGAGTCCAAACATCAGATCTTCTTTATCTTTATCGGTAAGTGCCTTAACGGATAGATAAACCCCAGGAAAATTAACGCCTTTGTTGTTCGATAGCACGCCCCCAACAACAACTTCACAATGGAGTTCCTTAGCGGCTTTATCGACCTTCTCAACCCGCATTTCTACCCGTCCATCATCTAAAAGAATGACGGCACCTGCGGGAACTTCGTCAGCCAGGGGTTCGTAGGTCACGCAGCTCTTTCCCTGAGTTCCAGGCATGAGATGGCTGGTGAGGACGAAGGGATCGCCTTTCTCTAAATTAATTGAGCCGTTCTCAAACTTGCCCAGGCGAATCTTTGGGCCTTGAAGATCTTGCAAAATCCCGACAGGCTGGTTTAGCTCAAAAGACACCTGACGAATAAGGCGAATGCTCCGCTGATGGTCATCATGCGTGCCATGAGAAAAGTTAAGCCGTAGGGTGGTTGCTCCAGCTTCAATCAAATCGCGTAGAACTTTGAGGCTGCTGGTGGCAGGTCCAATCGTTGCAACAATTTTTGTCCGACGAAGAAAGTTCGGTGATGGCATGAATATTTAAAGATAGAGAGGAATGAACACAAGCGCCCCTGATCACCCATGAAGCGGCAACAGGGATACTATCACGTTTAGAGAACTCCTTCGCAACTTTGCCTCGCCCCTTCGCAAACTTGCAGTAAAAAGAGGGGTATGGTTAACACGCCCCTCACACTCAATATTTATTAGAATATCTACTTTTAACGCAATCTTGCTCCCGTACCACCGTCTGCTCGGTCGAGAAAGGGGCGCAGGTCAACACGATCGCCAGACCGAGATGAACGACTAGAGCGGGAGAGTGAAGAGAGATCAACGCCGACCGCTACGCCAATTTGGTTAATGATGCTGTCGTCGTCGCCGGAGAAGGTGGTGACCGCAGTGGTTTGTTGTCCATTGTCGGCAACAGTCAGGTTACCAAAAACGCGATCGCGAATTACTAAAGGATCTTCGCCTTCAGGAACAGTTAACACAATTCGGCAACTGGGCACTTGAGATGTCGTGACGCAGATGGTATTGTAGCCGTTCTCGACAGCCGTTTGCATTTCTAGTAAACCTGCGGGACGGTATTCTTCTAAACGGCGGCTAATTTCGGCACAGCGTCGCTCAGGAGTCCAGCCACCACCCATCGCAGTAGGTTTTGCCCAAGGATAGGTTTCGCCAGGTTGGCTTTGAGGATTGTAAACGACGGTGTATTCGCCGTTTTGAGTTTGGCAGCTAAAGCGAGCGTTGACAGCTTGCTGCGGAACGGGGACGGAGTTGGAAGGATTACGAGAAGGGGAGGTGTTCGGCTCGTTGCGACCCGATGGTAGCTGAGAAATAGGTGCAGCGATCGCAGGCAGGATACTGCTGCTAGTAAGCAAAACTACGCTAGCTGACAAACTCATTGTCTTAAAGATTGCTGCCAGTCGAGAGGAAGCAGGAGTAATGGGAAGGGTAGATTGTGTTGCCATAGTGGGTTTTAGAGTTCTCCAAGGTCGAGGTTATGGGTGACGGAATGGGGTAACATTGGGCATTAAAAAATGGGCAGTAAAAGAAGTGCAAGGGAATGAGTTTGCCCTGGTTTTTCTAATCTAAATATTTCCCTAACTTAGATTTAGATACTCATTGACGAGGAATGAGAGGATTTGTTCCAAGTTTAGAAGGCATTGAGCAGCGATCGGTTCCCACAACTGCAACTCGACGCAGAGTGATTAGCGCAGATTATTAAATCTTTTAAAACTTGCATGAAGCTTTATAACGAAGGGGCTGTGCTTGTTGCTACAATTTGCCTTGGAAGTCAGATTTCTGGAAACGCTCGTCTGAGGCTTGTAGAAATCTTTAAGGAACTATTTTGCCGCCATGGGAAGCGCAGATTAGGTTTCTTCCAAATTGCTTAGAACGACACAATTTTTTAGGTGATTGAAACTGGTTAACTTTCGAGTTTGCCAGTTTTTTTGTTGCACAGATTCCCGATTTCTTGAGTCTTGTCTGAGAAGCCGGAAATCTGTAGTGATGTGACCCTCTAGAAATCTCTTATAAAAGCTTGCCTAAACTGCCGCGAAGAATTCCTTAAACTTAATGGGGTCAGGGTTCATGGTTTTCTCGCCGGGTTGCCAATTGACGGGGCAAACTTCGTCAGGATGAGATTGGACATGACGAATGGCTTGCAAAACGCGCAAGGTTTCATCTACGCTGCGACCAAAGCCAAGGTTATTGATAGTGGCGTGCTGAACAACGCCTTCGCGATCGATGATAAACAAACCGCGTAGGGTGATTCCAGCATCAGGATCAAGAACGTTGTAAGCGGTACCAATTTCTTTTTTAATATCAGACACTAAGGGATAGGTCAGGTCGCCAACGCCGCCTAGTTTGCGATCGGTTTGCACCCAGGCTAGATGAGAAAATTCGCTGTCTACTGAAATGCCCAGAATTTCGGTGTTGAGATCTTTAAATTTGTCGTAACTGTCGCTGAATGCCATAACTTCTGTGGGGCAAACGAAGGTGAAGTCCAGAGGATAAAAGAACAGGACGACATATCTACCGCGATAGTCAGAGAGCCGAATGGTCTTGAATTCTTGATGGTGTACTGCGGTTGCGGTGAAATCGGGTGCAACCTGACCAACCCGGAGGCAGCCTTCGGACATAGGAATTCTCCTTGAATGGAACTTGCTTTTGGGCAAACTGCCTTGACTATATCTTAGCCATAGTAATTGCGACTCAGGAGAGCGATCTCTCCTAGATACTTGCTAGGATTCTCCTAGAGTACTCACGAGGGGAATAGTTTTGCTGAAGAGGTTTTTCTAATCTAGGTGATGTGGAAGCTTAATCCACGTAAACCAGTAATCCATCGCAGAGAATCTACCATGCCTACTATTCAATGTCCGGCTGTTCGTCCCACCGTTCAATCTAACGCGAGTGGTCGGATTGTTTCTGAAATGCAAACCGCTCTAAATGCCCGTCTTAAGGAAATTGACGTCATCTCTCGTTCTCCCCTACAGGTGGCAATAACAGGATCTTTTGAAGATCACACTCGGACGGCAGTGCAATATCTTCAGTGTCTTGCTTTCTTAAAAGTCGATGGAATTGTTGGAGCCAAGACTTGGGCTTACCTCTGCGAAGGAACAGCAAGTATGCCCGTATTAAGAAAAGGTGCTTTTGACGCATTAGTAGGTAAAGTGCAACAAGCGCTGAAAGACGGTGACTTTTATAAGGGTGCTGTGGACAACGACTTTGGCGCAAAAACTGAAACGGCGGTCAAGGCTTTTCAAGCTGCTCGTGTGGGTCTAAAAGTTGATGGGGTCATTGGTGCGAAAACTTGGACAGAACTAAGCCGTTTTGATGCTCATTCTAAGTCTTGCTTTGTAGATAACCTCACGTTGTAGGATTGACTGAAAATTAATGAATCCGCCTGCTCCCGAAATTCTAGATGGGGAGTGGGCAATTTATTTTAAATGCTTAATCATAGGGTCAACTTGCTTAGGGAAAATCAGTATGAAGCCCAGCGTATCGCCTTCCCTTTGCTAATCTGTAGGGATAGCTGCCAAAGCCTCTTTTAGAGAGGCATCTTCATAATTCTAGGTTTCTCTTCTCATGCCAAATCTTTCTTTTGATAGCGACAATAACGGACGCAGATCTTTTGAGTTACCAGGTTCTCGCCCCCATTACAATCCCGATCGCCCTGGACAAGTTGAGCATATCTTCCTGGATTTAGTGCTAGATATTCCCTATCAGAGCTATCAGGGAACCTGCCACATCCGCATTAAGCCTGTACGCGATGGCATCGATCGCCTCACCCTAGATGCTGTCAATCTACAAATTAATTCAGTGCAAGCGGCAGGGGTTGAACAGACATTTGACTACGACGGAGAACAGCTACAAATTAATTTGGGGCAAGCGACGCAAGCCGAGAAGGTTTTAGAAATCACCATTAACTACCAGGTCGAACAACCTCAGCGCGGCATTTACTTTATTGCACCCGATAAAGATTATCCTGACAAACCTGTGCAAGTGTGGACGCAGGGTGAGGATGAAGACTCTCGCTACTGGTTCCCGTGCTTCGACTATCCAGGACAGTTGGCAACCTCTGAAATTCGGGTGCGCATTCCCAAGCCGTATATGGCAATTTCTAATGGAGAGTTGGTGGATATGCAGGACTTGGGGAGCGATTGCATTTATCACTGGTCACAGAAACAGGTGCATCCGACCTACCTAATGACGCTGGCTGTAGGCGACTTTGCTGAGTTTAAAGAAGAGTGGCAGGGTAGACCCGTGACCTATTATGTGGAGCGATCGCGCGCAGACGATGCCCTTCGCACCATGGGTAAAACGCCGCGCATGATTGAGTTTTTTAGCAAGGCGTTTGGCTATTCCTATCCTTTTCCTAAATATGCGCAGGTTTGCGTCAACGATTTCATCTTTGGTGGCATGGAAAACACCTCCACGACGCTGTTAACCGATCGCTGCTTACTGGATGAACGGGCAGCATTGGACAATCAAAATTCAGAATCATTAGTGGCTCATGAGCTTGCCCACCAATGGTTTGGTGATTTAGTAGTGATCAAACATTGGTCGCACGCCTGGATTAAAGAAGGCATGGCTTCGTATGCCGAAATTTTGTGGGTGACGGATGAGTATAGCCAGGAAGATGGGGCTTACTATCGCTTAGGTGAAGCGCGAAATTATTTGGCAGAAGATAGTTCTCGGTATCGTCGCCCGATGGTAACCCACGTTTATCGAGAGGCGATCGAACTGTACGATCGCCATATTTATGACAAGGGAGCCTGCGTTTACCACATGATTCGCTCAGAATTGGGCGATGATCTGTTCTTCAAAGCGGTTCATACTTTTGTGCAAGACAACGCCCATCAAACGGTGGAAACGATCGATTTGTTGAGGGCGATCGAAACGGCAACCGGGCGCAATCTGCAATTTTTGTTCGATCAATATGTCTTTCGGGGCGGACATCCTGACTATAAGGTGGCGTATGCTTGGGATAGTGACAGCAATCTTGCAAAAGTAACCGTGACGCAAACTCAGGTGAAGGAGGGCAGTAACGGTAAAGGCAATGGCAGCGGCAGTGAATTATTTGATTTAAAGGTGCCAATTGGATTTGGCTACACTGAAAAATCTAAATCCCAAACGTTCACCGTCCGCATTCACGAGCGCGAACAAACTTTCTATTTTCCATTATCAGAAAAGCCCCAGTTTGTCAGTTTTGATGTGGGCAATCATTTCCTTAAAACGGTAGCGCTAGAATATCCGATCGCCGAACTGAAGGCGCAATTGCAGCATGATCCAGACGTGCTTTCGCGAATTGATGCCGCGAAAGCCCTTGCCAAAAAAGGCGGACTAGAAGCCGTCAAAGCGCTCACTGTTGCTCTTACCGATGATCCTTTCTGGGGAGTTCGAGTGGAAGTAGCAGGGCAACTGGCAAGCATCAAGCTAGATCAAGCGTTTGAAGGATTGGTGAAAGGACTTACTGACTCAGATGCAAGAGTGCGGCGAGCAGTGGTTGGCGCGATCGCCAAGCTGAAAACAACCGCCAGTTACCAGGCATTAAAACCCATTGCCGAAAAGGGAGATGCCAGCTACCTTGTGGAAGCATCAGCACTCTCTGGCATTGGCAGCATTTTGGGCAGCAGCGAAACGGATGCAGACGAGGCTATCCAGCTTTTTCAGGATGTGTTGGCGCAACGGGCTGGCTGGAACGAAACCGTTAGAAGTGGAGCGATCGCCGGACTTAGCCAACTCAAAACTTCAGAAGCAGCCCTGGCGCTGATTCTCGAAAACACGGTTGCAGGAACGCCTCAACCGCTCCGCCTGGCTGCAATTCGGGCATTGGGCGCTATTTCTACAGGGCAATCCAAAACGAGTGTAGAGCGCATCCTGAATCGGTTAAATGAACTAGCGCGTGAGTCATTTTTTATGACGCAAGTTTCCGTTGTAATCGCCCTGGGGCAAATGGAAACGACTAAAGCAATTGGAATTTTGAGAGCGATCGCCAGTCAAACCCCTGATGGTCGGGTGCGTCGCATGGCAGAGGAAGCTGTCCAAAAAGTGCAAAAAGCTGCTGGATCAGATCAAGCGACTAAAAAGCTACAGGAGGAATTAGACCAACTCAAAAAAGACAACCAGGATTTGAAGAGTCGTTTAGAAAATCTAGAGGCAAAATCTAAGAAAAACGAAAGCTAATTCTTATCACCGGATTGTCTAAACCATAGGCAGACGATCCGGTGAGTTGTCTCTTTTTTCGCTACTCTGCCAACAAAATAGCCCCATGCAAATTCTCCTTGTAGACGACGAAGCCGAACTCACCGAACCCCTCAGCCGCATTCTTAAACGCGAAGGCTATCAAGTTGATATTGCCCATGATGGAGCGGCTGGAAGTCTTTTGGCAATGCAGAAGCAATATGATTTGCTGATCTTAGATTGGATGCTGCCTTACAAGAGCGGACTAGAAATCTGTGAAGAACTGCGATCGCTCGGTAACACTACTCCTGTTCTCTTTCTTACCGCCAAAGATACCCTGGACGATCGCGTGGAAGGCTTAGATGCAGGAGCCGATGATTACCTGATCAAACCCTTCGAGCTACGCGAACTGCTTGCCCGTGTGCGTGCCCTGCTTCGTCGTCCATCGTCGCCTGTTTCCGATCGCTCTGCCCTGCTGCAAATCAACGATCTTAAACTTGATCTTGAGAATCAGTTGGCGTATCGACAGGAAAGGGCGATCGAACTTTCAGACAAAGAGAGCCAGCTTTTGGCATACTTCATGCGGAATCCTAACCAAGTATTAACCCACGAGCAGATTTATCAGCATCTTTGGAAGGAAGATGAGAAACCCAGTAGCAATGCCTTGGCGGCTCAGATTCGGTTGCTCCGTCGCAAAATTGAAGCTGAGCTAGAACCGCCTCTGATTCATACCGTGTACGGCAGAGGATACCGATTTGGAGCGCTGTCTGACGAGCTTCCCCCCTAACACTTATTACCCAAATCTAAACAATTTCTTAGACCGAGCCTGACTCACCAAAAAAGCAGACTGAACACTCAGCCTGCTTTTTAGTTCACCTAGATGAATTTCTTCTAGACAAGAGGTTGAGTATTCAGTAACTCACTCTGCACTAGCTGCTTTCTTGCGTCCCCGAGTAGAGGTTGAACGAACGGCTTTAGGCTGGTTTTCTGGGGCTGCAATTGTGCCACTGGCTGCCGTGTTTTTCCGAGCAGCGGCGCTACGAGTTGCTTTAGGTTGAGTTTCCTCACCTTCGCCTTTAGGTTTGTTAGGGCCTCTGCCGCGACGCTTGGTTGGTGCTGCATCGGTTGCATCGGTTGCATCGGTTGCATCGGTTGACGCTTCTGCGTCGGTTGCCACGTCTGCTTTGGGTGCACGAGGCGTTCTGCCGCGCTTACCTGTAGAGGTCTTAGCACCCCCCTCACTCTGTTTTTTGGCATTTGCCAGGTAGCGCTTTAACGAAGAAGCCGTAATAGCAACCCCTTTTCCAGCAAGCATCGTTGAGACTTCTTCGTAACTGTATCCACGATCGAGTGCGGTTGTAATAGAATCTTGCAACAGGGTAACGGCTTCCCGTAGTGACCAAGTGTCCTTGGTTTTAGCAGGAAGTTCTTGAAGCGTCAAAGTTGCTTGCTCAATGTTGGCTTTGGAAACAGCTACTGAAGCAGGCGGTCTTTGTTTAATGGGAGGCATGATTGTGTTCCTACGAATGTTACTTTCCTAATGTTAATTGAGTTCGGAAAGCTGTGTTAAGACTAGCCTACCAATTTATCTTCTGTTTCGATCATTGAAGATCTTATTTCTGCCCGAACTTTATCAAGAACATTCATCAAGACATGTCGAGCGAGTGACAGATTGAGGATAATGTGTGGGAAATTGATCGACTTTCTGAGGCGTTGGCTCATGAGAAGATTTAGGATGCTAGTTTTTGTTCTAGGGGTAGGAGGAATGATTCTGGCTCTGTTATTTCACGTCCTGTCGCCTTCCTTTTTTCTCTCCTCTGCTTTGTCAGGCGTTCAGCCTCTACCTTTCCCGATCGCCTCCTCCACAGCGATTCAGTATCGGGTTTATTCATTGCCTCAGACAGATATTCATACCCTGTTGATACCTGTTGGCAACCCTTTGCACTCTAGTCACGATCGCCCTACCTTTGCTGTCTCTGCCACTTTAGAGACTGTCGAACAGTTCGCCCAACGCGAAGAGGCGACTGCGATCCTCAATGCTGGTTTTTTTGATCCAGTCAATCAAAAGTCCACTTCTTACATCACTCTTAATCAAAAGCTCGTTGCCGATCCACAGCAAAATGAACGGCTCATGGAAAATCCTGCTCTCACACCCTATCTCGATCGCATCCTCAATCGGACAGAACTACGCCGTTACCAGTGTCAGCAATTAGATAGATTTGATTTAGCACAACATCTTGCTCCACCACCTGCCAATTGTGAAATTGTGGATGCGATCGGGGGTGGACCTCAATTACTTCCCAATCTGGCTTTGGAGCAAGAAGGCTTTTTTGATGCGCAAGGCGAGGTTATTCGAGATCCCTTGGGCAGCCGTCAGCGCAATGCCAGAACGGCTGTAGGACTCCTACCTGATGGCAAGATGCTTTGGGTAATGGTGGCGCAGAAACCTAATTTCCCTGAGGATTCTGGCATGACGCTGGCAGAACTTGCCGAGTTTATGAAAACTTTGGGGGTTGAAAAGGCAATGAATTTGGACGGCGGCAGTTCTTCGTCACTTTACTATGACGGCAAGGCATTTTATGGCAAGGTGAATGACCAGGGACGGATAGAGCGATCGGTGAAATCGGTGTTGTTATTACGCTAGCGATGAATCGGACATTCTTTCAAGAATAATTTAGAAAATGTCCGATTCCATGCTAATCTTTAAATCATAGGACTTACGCAGAAGAGATCCCTAACCCCTTAAAAAGGGGCTTTTGAGATTCTCTCCTTAATAAGGAGGGTTAGGGAGGATCTGAATTTGCAGTTGCACAGTGCGTAAGTCCTGGCTAAGACTAACTATACTAACTTCTATTTTTGTTCTCTATGATTAAATACCGTGTCGAAGATTTCCGCATTTATAATCCCTGGGTTAGATTGTTTACTTTTCTCTAATGATCATTACCCTCCCCACTTCCATATTAAAAAAGCTGGACGTTGGGAAATTCGAGTCTACTTTTTAAGTTGTACTGAGCAAGAGCTTAACTATAAGTTTAAGTTTCCTAAAAAGCCTAATAGAGACGAGGGGCCAACAGGAAGGGAACGAAGAGATATTTTGAAAGCGGTTTTAAAGCATCGTGCAGCACTGCTTAAAGAATGAGAAGAAAAAGTAAGTACTGGAGAGGATAGTTAGCAATGGACATTAGAGGGCTAGTGAAAGAACCTTTAGGACAAAGCATCTGCGGCGATTCTACCCAAGGTATCGAAGTCCTGCATGAGACCATCATGGATGATGAACACCAAACTCTACTTGCCACAACAACTAAATTTGAGTTTGTAGAAGTTCGTGTCAAAAGCCAGAGTTCATCAGAAACTTTAGTAGCGATTATTTTTTCGACAGGAAATGAGTCGAAAGCAATATTTCGCGTCTTTGAAGATGCGAAGCAAGGATCAATTCGCAATGTGCGCTTTCGGCTAAATACTGCTATCCCAGAGCGCATCTTGAATGCTTGGAAGCTTGGAGCAGAACAAGATCTGATTGCCTATGCGGCGGTTTCTGACAAAGGGTTGTGCATCTTGGATTGTGCTTTGAATATTTTGACTATTCCTTTCGATGCAATGTCTGCTTTGAACTCTCTTCCCTGGTCTGAGCGACAAAACTTTGAACTTGATGCAGATGGCAGCTACCTTTACTGGGCATTTACAGATACTCATCTTGACCTTGATTCCTTCAAAATATCTGTAGATCCAGACTTAAAAACTAAGCTGAATGCTGAAAATCTTCTCTATGATGAACGGTTTGGCAAAGCGATCGCCACAGTTAGAAAAAATCTAAAGCTCAAACAAACTGATATTGAGGGCGTGTCTGCTAGACATATCGGACGGATAGAAAAAGGAGCACGTCCTAAACTGGAAACTCTCAAGTTGTTGGCAAAAGGGCATGGAGTGGAAATTAATGACTATATAGAAAGGGTTGCTCAAGCCATGGCTAAAATTTATCCATAAAGAGACAAGACAGTTGCCCCGTAAAAAAGAGATGTGCAGTTGCATATCTCCTTAAAATCTTGTTTTTTGGAAATTTAGTAATCCCTTCCCTTGACTTCTGCTAGTTCTGCCGCCACCATCACCTCATCTTCAGAGTAATAACCTGATGCTTTTTTCGCTTCAATTTCGACTTGAGCATCGGCAGGAATTAATTCAGGTGGAATGGCAATTCGCTGCACGACCTCAATTCCAGAATGGGTAATGGCGTTGTACTTCAGGTTACTCATCGAAACAAGGCGATCGATTTTGGTAATACCCAGCCAGTGCAACACATCGGGCATTAGCTCCTGGAAGCGCATATCTTGCACCCCCGCCACGCATTCGGTGCGCAGGAAGTAAGCATCAGCGCGATCGCCTCCTTCCTGACGCTTACGGGCATTGTAGACGAGGAATTTGGTGACTTCTCCTAATGCCCGTCCTTCTTTGCGACAGTAAACAATCACCCCTGCGCCTCCCGCTTGCGCCGTTTCAATACAGACTTCAATGCCGTGAACTAAATAAGGACGACAGGTGCAAATGTCTGAGCCAAACACATCCGAGCCGTTGCATTCATCATGAACTCGCACTGCTAAGGGCTGGGTAGGATCAGCGATCGCTCCTTCATCTCCCACAATATAGACAGTCGTTCCGCCAATAGGTGGCAGAAACACATGCAGATCAGGGCGGGTAACCAGTTCAGGGAACATGCCGCCCGTTTGTTGGAACAGCGCCCGCCGCAGATCCCACTCCTCAATGCCAAGGCGCTGAGCGATTCCAGGCAAGTACCAAACCGGATCAATTGACGCTTTAGTGACTACTAAATTACCGTCGGCTTTGAGGATTTTGCCATCGACTTTTAAACGTCCTTGGTCAATTTCTTGCTTGAGTTCGGGAATACAAATGTGCGCCTTCGTGATAGCGATAGTCGGCAGAATGTCATAGTCTTCAGAGTAGTGAGAGCCAAACAACTTACCCGCGATCGCCCCAAAGGGGTCAAGGGAAACAATTTTGCTAGGGTCACTCCAACTGGGATGAGGCCCCAGCGGCACAATGGGAGACGTATCGGTTAAGTCTGCCTTGTGCATGGGATCAAGCACGCCGCTGGCGACTGCTAAAGCTCGATAAACCCCGTAGGAGCCAGCATGGGAGCCAATCACATTGCGGTGCTTGGCGCTGCGCAGAGAGCCAATGACAGGACCGCGATCGCCCGGATCTGTCGCTCCCCAACGAATAGGCACAACGGGCTTAGCACCCTTATTTTGGTGAGATGTTAAGATAACGTGCTTCGAGCGAGTTGGCTCTGGATTAGGCTGGATGGAAATATCTGTCATAGGAGTTTTGCCGCCCTGATGATATTAATGTGCTGTATTCTAATCCTTAGAGTTCGGATATTAACCCGCTTTAATATGAGCAAGTTAGTTCGCTAAAGTAACTACAGATACAAAATAATGGCATCTGCTAGGTTCTTTATCTAACGTATGTTTTTAAGTTTGCTAACAAAATTCTCTAAGTGACACCAGTATAAATGGCATCTGAAGTATTTGTAATCCGTCATCCCCTAGTGCAGCACAAGCTAACGTTGATGCGTCAGCAAGAAACAGACACGCAGAATTTTCGGAGGCTTTTGAAGGAAACTTCTTTGCTTTTGGCTTACGAAGTAACCCGCGACTTACCGCTTAAGTACGAAATGATTCAAACTCCGGTTGCTCCCATGAAAGCACCGATGTTAGCAGACAAAAGGATGGTGATTGTGTCTATCATGCGGGCAGGACAAGGCTTGCTAGACGGAATGATGGAGCTATTGCCAACTGCCAAGGTCGGACACATTGGGCTATACCGTGAACCGGGCACCCTAATGACGGTAGAGTATTATTTTAAGCTACCTATTGATGTGGAGCAGCGGGACATGGTGGTGGTTGATCCGATGCTGGCAACTGGCAACTCAGCAGTAGCCGCGATCGATCGCCTTAAAGAATCCAATCCAGCCTCTATCAAATTTGTCTGTTTATTAGCTGCTCCAGAAGGCATCCAGCATTTTCACGAACAGCACCCCGACGTTCCCCTCTACACCGCCGCCATTGATGAACGCCTGGATGAACACGGTTATATTGTCCCAGGATTGGGAGACGCAGGCGATCGCTTATTTGGTACGCAATAACCGCTATCATCACACAGGTCAAACACTCATGCATCCCTCGATCGCCTACCTTCGCTCTCCTCAAGGCATCCGCGATCGCTGCGGTCAAATTTTTGCCCTCGCTACTGCCAACCAACTTCAACATTTCCATCTCGATCTAACACAACTCGATCGCACCGCAGACTACGTCATTGAAGTGATGCGAGCGACATATCCAACCCTACAAATTCCCTTTCACAGCCGTTGGCGACATTTTGAAGCAGGTGGCATTTCTCGCTCTGCGCTGTTGAATCAGCACCTTGCAAAATTAAACCCTCTAGAAAAAGCCCAAGCAAAGTTTGACCTCGTTATTCCTAGCGTTCTCCTAGATGCAGGCGCAGGTACAGGTTGGCAGTACTTAGAAGCGTCAACCGGACAAACGTTTCAACGTTCCGAAGGATTAGGCGTTGCCAGCTTTCATCTGTTTCTACAAAGTGCGTTCTCTAGCATTCCTCACGCCTTACAAACTGATGCAGCCGGATTACAAAATCTTACAGAAGCCACGTTAATAGAAGGATTTCAAGTCAGCGATCGCAATTCTTTAGTGGGGATGGCGGGACGACTCAAGCTGATGCAACGTTTGGGCAACGTTTTATCCCAATCGCCCCATTTGTTTTCTGGAGAACAGCCAGGGAAACAGCCCCGACTAGGGTATTTAGTCAATTATTTAGTAGCGCGCGCGCTTCAAGATACCCGCAAGGGGTCGCAGTCCAATCAACTAGAGGCGCAACAGGTTTTTGAGGCAGTTCTTGAAGGATTTAGCGAGATTTGGGAAGGTCGGATCAGGCTAGACAATATCAATATGGGCGATGTTTGGCTTCACTCTGCCTTGCCCGATCGCGGCGTTGGCTCTCAGATTGTGCCGTTCCATAAACTCTCCCAATGGCTGACTTACTCTTTGCTAGAGCCTTTGCAAGAATTGGGCTTAGAAATTACTCACTTGGATAAATTGACAGGATTATCGGAGTATCGTAATGGCGGTTTATGCATGGATTTAGGACTGTTGCAACCCAAGCATTCGGGCGTATTGCAAGAAACACACTCACCCGATTCAGAAGTGATTGTAGAGTGGCGATCGTTGACGGTGATTTTGCTCGATCGCATTGCCGAAACAATTCGCCAAAAGCTAGGAATGGATGCCCAATCTTTACCACTAGTAAAAGTCCTAGAAGGCGGCACCTGGGCAGCAGGGCGTAAAATAGCGGCGGAGCTAAGACCTAGAGGCGCTCCGCCAATTCAAATTATTAGCGATGGAACAGTTTTCTAGTAAATCTATGGGTAAAATTGCTCTTAGCAGGTTGAACTATTAAAGAATGGGTTATGACAACGCAACTTTTAAGTCCGCTTCATGCCAAACCCGCAAACCTGATTCACCATGTTTCCTGGCAACAGCTCGAGGAAATCGATCGAGCGCTCAGCATTTTGGGCAGATTCAAGCTTGCCTATTTGGATGAAACTTTAGAAATAATGCCTCTTTCAGACGAACACGAAGAATTCAAATCTACTATCGGGCTTCTTCTTGATGCTTACATGAGAGCCGCAAAAATTCGCTTTTACAAACGTGGGAGTCCGACCCTGGGTACTCCAGAGATAGGAGCTAGAGGAGAACCTGACGAATCCTATAATCTTGATACGCGAAAACCCTATCCTGACTTAGTTGTAGAAGTCGTCAGAACGAGCGGCGGAATAGATAAGCTGGAAATCTACCGACGAATGGGCGTTCTCGAAGTTTGGTTTTGGGAGGATGGCGTACTCAGTATCTACCAATTAAACAACATTGAGTCAGTCATAGGCTATCAGAAAGTTTCAAGGAGTAGACTGCTGCCCAGTCTGCCCCTTGAAACTTTTCTGCGCTATGTGACTTATCACGATCAATATGACGCGGTGACAGAGTTTCTTGCCGAGATAGGACGCTAAGACTCAAACTGCCAATTAACTGGCTTCCAATTAAAACCGCCTGCCTCGCGGGGTGTAATGTGCCCAATGCCAGGGAACGGAAAGTGGTACGCAAACATGAGGGTGCGATCGCTCGCAATTTTTGCCAGCGTTGACTGCCGCGTTGCCGCTGCCTGTTCTGGGTCGGCATCAAAAACTGGCTTCCAGCTAGGATTCCACAAGTTAATCGTAGAGATATGCACCACGTCTGCTGTATGAATCAGGGTTGATTCTCCTGACGTAATTTGAATAGCAACATGACCTGCCGTATGTCCGGGTGTTGGAATAGCCGTGATCCCCGGAATAATTTCCTCGTTCATTTCAAAACGAGTCACCCGTCCTTGTATTGAGGTCAACTGCTTTTTGGCAGTAGCAATCGCCCCCTTTTTCGCCTCATCAGGCAGCTTCACTTTGGGTAAGCTGACTCTCGGATTCATCCAAAATTGCCATTCAGTATTGGACACGTAATACTGGGCATTAGGAAACAACAGAGTGCCCATCGGATCGGTCAAGCCACCCACATGATCGCCGTGGGCGTGGGTAATGATGATGGTATCAATATCCGTGGGCGCAATTTGAACTGATGCCAAATTTTCAATCAACTTACCCGCCGTTGCCCCGTTTAGATTGCCGCTGCCGCTATCAATCAAAACTTTATGACTACCCGTATTGATAAACAGAATATTGCAGTCGGGTGTTAATGTTTCTGATTGAAAGCCCTCCTTCAAGACCGCCTGCAATTGTTCGGGGGTAGCGTTGCCTGCAAAGAGTGCTGCCGGAGCCGCCAAAACGCCATCGCTAATAGTTGCTAGGTTAAACTCGCCTACTTTAAACCGATAAAAACCGGGGTTACGGGGCGGCGTTTGAGCTTTGGCAACAGAGTAGAATGCAACGGGGAGAGAAGTGGCGATCGCAGCGAGTGCTGCTGTTTTTAGAAAAGACCGACGAGAGAGATCTACATTCATGAATCACACCATAAAATCTCGAAGGAATAGATTTAACACCCTATCATCTCTCAGGCTGATTGCGCCCCTTCTCGGTAAAATAGAAACTGCTGCCCTCAAGCCTTCTATCCCTATGAGTTACTTCCGCCCCACAGTTGATGCCATGAATGGCTACGTTCCTGGAGAACAACCCAAACCGGGCACACCCATCATTAAACTCAACACCAATGAGAATCCTTATCCGCCCTCGCCCAAAGCTATGGCGGTTCTGCAAAACCTGGATGGCGAATGGCTGCGACGATACCCCGATCCGTTTGCGCGGGAGTTTTGTAGTGCAGTGAGTGATGTGTTGGGTGTTCCTGCCGATTGGGTAATAGTAGGAAATGGCAGTGATGATGTGTTGAATGTGTTGGTGCGCGCTTGTGCCGAGGGGAGCGATCGCCCCATTGTCTATCCCATGCCCACCTACGTTCTTTACCGCACGCTAGCAGAAATTCAGCCCGCAAACACGGTAGAAATTCCCTACAGCGAAAACTTTGAACTGCCCATTGATGCCCTCGTTGCCGCCCAAGCCGCCATTACGTTCATCGCATCGCCTAATAGTCCATCGGGGCACACGGTGCCGCTCGATCAACTACGTGAATTAGCAGCGCGGGTGAAGGGAGTGTTGGCAGTAGATGAAGCCTATGTAGATTTTGCTGAAGGTTCAGCGTTGTCGCTCGTGCAAGAATTTGAGAATGTGATCGTACTGCGGACACTTTCAAAAGGCTATTCGCTGGCGGGTTTGCGGATGGGCTTTGGAGTGGCAAATCCCAAGCTATTAGCAGGTTTATTTAAGGTAAAAGATAGTTATAACCTTGATGCGATCGCCATTCAGGTCGGCGCTGCCGCCATGCGCGACCAGACGTATAAAAATGCATGTGCGACAAAAGTAAAGGGCGATCGGGCTCAGATGATGATTGATCTCAAGCAGCTTGGGTTTGAAATGCGTCCCTCCCACGGTAATTTTTTGCTGGCAACTGTGCCTTCTGGCAGTCATGCCGAAAGCCTCTATTTAGGGCTAAAGGAACGAGGAATTTTGGTGCGCTACTTCAACCAACCTGGGCTAGCAGATAAGCTGCGCATTACTGTAGGAACAGCGGAACAGAATCAGATTTTGTTGGAAGCATTGGTGAGTTTGTTGCAATAAGGCTGTTATGGCAAAAGATTTATTTCGCCCTGTAGTGAGAGACGCACTCATCAAAGACGGCTAGCAGATCACCCATGATCCTTTTCCTGTTGACTATGGTGATGTCCAAATGCAAATTGATCTTGGTGCGGAACGACTAATCGCTGCTACTCGCGGTCAAGAAAAAATTGCTGTCGAAGTTAAAAGCTTTACCAAACCATCAGCTATCTCCGAATTTTATACTGCTGTTGGACAATACCTCAACTATCGGCGAGCATTGCGATCGCAGGAGCCAAGTCGTATTCTGTACTTAGCTGTCCCTAGCCAAACCTATGATGAATTTTTCCGCCTACGGTTTGTTCAAGAAGGGGTAGATGAATATCAAATGCGTCTAGTGGTTTATGAAATAGAAGATAGGAGTATCCTGCAATGGATAAGCTGAATCACTATCGCCAAGTTGTTCAACAAATCCTCACTGAACACGGCCAGATCAAGCCTGCCTATGGTGAGATCGAAATGGGAGTTTTGTTTAACCTAGAGCGCGATCGCTACCAAGTCATCCGTACAGGATGGCTGCAAAAAAGGCGCGTGTACGGTGCGCTAATTCACATCGACCTGAACGGAGGGAAAATCTGGATTCAATATGACGGCACAGAAGTGGGTGTTGCCAATGAACTCACCGAACAAGGAATTACCAAGGAAGATATTGTCTTGGCATATCACTCGCCTTTCATGCGCCAATATAATGGCTTTGCTGTGAGCTAATCCTGACCACTGAGCCAATCTTAAATGCCCTCTGTCTATTCATTCTCCAAAATCGCTTTAACCCGCAAAAGCTCCTGCAAATGTTCTGGATTCATCTGAGGATATTGTAAATTCAGTTCTTCTAATTTTGTACAAACAATATCAGCAACTGCCAAGCGAGTAAACCATTTGCGGTCGGCTGGAATCACGTGCCAGGGTGCATGATCAGTACTGGTGTAGCTAAGTACCTCCTCATAGGCATACATATAATCATCCCAAAATTGTCGAACTTCAAGATCGCTGAGGGAAAATTTCCAGTTCTTTTCAGGGATATTAATGCGTTCTAGAAATCGCTTTTTCTGTTCATCCTTAGAGACATTGAGGAAGAATTTAAGAACAACGATTCCGTTATTATCTAAGTATTTTTCAAAGTTGTTGATTTCCTCAAACCGTTGCTGCCAAATGCGCGCGGCTTTGCCGATACCGGAAGGGTCGCCTTTCGGCAAATGGGGCAACTTCTGTGTAGCCAAGATTTCAGGATGAACCCGTACCGCTAAAACTTCCTCGTAGTAAGAACGGTTAAAAATGCCAATGCGCCCCCGTTCCGGCAATGCTTTAAACGATCGCCATAAATAATCATGATCCAATTCCTCTGTTGAAGGTGCTTTGAAGCTAAACACCTGACAGCCCTGTGGGTTCACGCCAGACATAACGTGCTTAATGGTACTATCTTTGCCCGCTGCATCCATTGCCTGAAAAATTAGCAGTAGCGCATAGGTATTTTGGGCATACAGCACATTTTGATAAGCACCAATCCGTCCTGTATCTGTTTGGAGCTTGGCTTGAGCCTCGGTCTTATCTTTAAATTCGCCCGTATACTTGGGGTCATAATCTTTGAGAGAGATAGTTGCGCCGGGTTTAACGATCAAAGGTTTGTGATTCATAGAGGAAAGGGGATGGCAAAGTCAAAAAAACAAGAAGAGTTGCTGGCTAGCTTGGCTGAAGTGCGGAATGATCCCACATCGGAGGCTGGCATAGCGGTTTTGCGTCAGATCCTGAGTAGCAAATTTTCGATCGCCATTGCCCAAGCTGCGAAGGTAATTGGAGAAGCTGAAGTGCGATCGCTGATTCCAGAATTAGCTGCTGCATTCTCCAAGTTTATGACAAACGGGGCAGAAACAGATCCGAGTTGCAAAGCGAAACAACGGATTGCCGAAGCCCTATACCGCATGGATTATTCTGAAGAATCGCTGTTTCTTGGGGGCATTCATTTTGTACAAAAGGAGCCAGGCTGGGGTAGCCCAACCGATACGGCTGCCGCACTACGAGGCACCTGTGCCCTAGGCTTGGTACGGATGAATTATGTTGATGTGATGAGCGAATTAGCAGATTTGTTAGCCGATGCCGAATCAGAGGCGCGGATTGGGGCAATTCGGGCGATCGCCTACACCGCCCATCCTCAAGCTGTGCCACTGCTGCGATTTAAGGCTCGAATGGGCGACGAAGATCCACAGGTTGTATCCGAATGTTTTACGGGGCTGATGAGTTTAGCGCCTCAACCCTCTCTACCATTAATCGCTAGTTTTTTAGACAAATCTCCCGAAATTAGCGAGATGGCAGCATTGGCTTTAGGCGAATCGCGGCAGCCTGAAGCGTTTGAGATTTTGCGGCAGTGGTGGCAGCGCACAACAATGACAGAGTTGCGGTTAACGGGTTTACTGGCGATCGCTATGTTGCGGCAAGATCATGCTTTAGATTTTCTGTTAACGCTAGTTGCAACGGGAAATCAGCGCGATCGGGATGGGGCGATCGGGGCGCTCAAAATGTATCAATCAGATGCTATTCTCTGGCAACGGGTACAGCAAGCCATGGCAGGAGACGCATCTAACCCATGATTTTGATTGAAGGCAATTTTTCTATTTTGGGTTCGGCTCCCGATGGCGACTCAATTCGTTTCATGCCCCACGACTTGAGTTTGTGGAATCAGTTAGGGCAACCCGTTAAGTTTAATCAGGCAGGCGTGACGCAACTGCGATTAGATGCGATCGACTCTTTAGAAACTCATTTTCAGCCGCCCAAAAGCCGGATTGGGAGCCAACATCAGCCACCACCCTACGCCGAACAAGCAGCAGTTAGATTGCTCAATTTGTTGGGATTTGATACTGGCACCATTCAACGAGATGACGAATGGTGCGTGATCGCAGCTGACCCAGCGATCGCTCCCGGTTATATTTTGACTCACTTTGCCGACCAATATGGACGAGCATTAGCATTAGCGTTTCCAGGGCGATCGGGAAAACAGGATGGCAGTAAGGTGGTCATGGATAAAAATTGGATACAACAAAGCGTTAATTTTCAACTCCTTAAAGAAGGATTAGTCTATCCAATTTTCTACAACAATCAGCTAGCACAGATTCGGCAGTTTTTAACAGCAGCGGTTGCCCAAGCCTGTTCTACAGAAGCAGGGCTGTGGTCAGTCGATGTCACAACCGCAGGGTTTACGATTTCAGGATTTAATTCTTTAACCCAAGAATCGGTGATTTTTCCTAAGCTGTTTCGGCGATTAATGGGATATTTGTCGCAGCATGACGGCATTGATTTAGGAGACCTAGAAGCATATTTGACGGTGAACAGCGATCGCCTCATCCTCCTTCCGGAGGGCACCCCAACCACGCTGAAAAATCTGCTAAAAATTGATGGACAAACAATCCGCCTGACGCAACCCATCAAGAATTTGCTATTCATGGAGAAATAAAAATGACCGGATTTCCCAATTTTTCCGGGAATACTGCTTCTCTGGGAATACTGAGAGAGCCTCCTGATGCAGCAATTTTATTTCAGTTGCGAGTTTGCTTGTAAGAGTAGGACAGCCTTCTAGCCTAACGGGTAACATGCCCGTCCTACAAATCATTGGGCTGTTAATACTTGAAGAACTCAACAAGAATTGCAGAAATTGCATAAAATTCCTAGCCGACAATCTCTAAGACGGCTAAAATGTCCCATTAGCGGCTGTTGTATACAACAACCGATGTAGAGTTACCCGATTTTATGGACCAAAGTCCATCCCCACATAGTAAATTCGTCCTCTAGCCCGGTGTAGCCATTGTCTCTACGACTCTAGTTTCCCGGCGCGAGGGGACTATAGGAGGCTGAAATGCTCACTCAGGAAAACAAAGATGTCCTGCTAGAACTTGTCGATTTAAATCAGGCGAAGGGAGAGTTGAATCGTCTCCAAGCTGTAGATGTGGGCGATTACATTGAAGAGTTGCCGCTTGAAAAACGGGCGATCGCCTTCCGGTTGCTTCAAAAAGATAAAGCGACCGATGTATTTGAATATCTTCCCCCCGATGTGCAGGAGGAGTTGATTACCTCGCTCCACACCGCAGATGTAAGGAGTCTAGTCGATTCCATGCGCCCCGACGATCGCGCTGAACTATTCGACGAACTGCCTGCGCGTATCGTTAAACGGTTGCTGCAACAGCTTAGTCCCAGTGAGCGTGCCGCCACCGCCACTATCTTGGGATATCCAGAGGGCACTGCCGGACGGGTCATGACCACTGAGTATGTGCAACTCCGCCGAGGATTAACTGTAGGTGAAGCCTTAGAAAAAATTCGGCAGACTGACCAAGATAAAGAAACTGTCTACTACGCTTACGTCATTGATGAGCGGCGTAAGTTGGTGCAGGTCGTGTCTTTGCGGCAATTGCTATTTTCAATTCCAACTGCCTATATTCGTGATATTGCCAGTGAGCGGGTGCTGAAAGCCTACACCGAGATGCCGCAAGAGGAAGTGGCGCAACTCATGAAGCGGTATGACCTGCTGGCGTTACCTGTGGTCGATCGCGAAGATCGGCTAGTCGGCATTGTCACCATTGACGATGTTGTGGACATTCTGGAGGAAGAAGCCACTGAGGATATTCAAAAACTAGCCGGGGTTAGCGGAGGCGATGAGGCAGCATTATGTTCGCCCAAGGTAACGATACGCAAGCGGTTGCCGTGGTTATTAGGAAACGTGGTGTTATATGTGGGTGCGGCAAGTGCGATCGCTCCTTTTCAGTCTGTGATTTCCCTAGTGCCTGTTTTAGCAGTGGTGATGCCAATTCTTTCTAATGCCAGTGGCAATGTAGCAATCCAAGCGCTTTCAGTGACAGTGCGAGGGTTGGGCATGGGGGAAGTGACCCATCATGACGCGTTAAAAATTTTGCGAAAGGAAATTTTGGCAGGTTTAGCTTCTGCATTAGCACTAGGGCTTTCGTTGGCAGTGCTTTCATTAATCTGGGCACCTCCTTCAGAGCATTGGGTAGCACTAGTAGCTGGGTCAGTGATGATGATTAATGTACTGATAGCAGCGAGTTTGGGGACGCTGCTGCCCCTGGGGTTAAAGCGGCTGAATCTCGACCCGGCGTTAATCAGTGGGCCCTTACTAACTACCACTTTAGATGCGATCGGATTCTTGACGTTTTTAACCTTAGTCTCTGTAGCGTTAAAAATTGTGGGTCGGTAGGAGAACCCTGGTGCTATTGCACCACTTGTCCTCCATGACTACGCGGGTCATCGGTTCTGGCTTGAGCACTGTCTTGGGTCACGGGAGGTTCTATTTCAGAGACACGACCTCGGTTTTGGAGATGAGGCAGAGGAGAGGCAGTGGCGAGGGCTTCAATGTTGCTTGCCATGATGGCACGAGGTTGTTGACCAATGGTGCTGGCGATCGCTTCTCCTTTTTGCGTCAGGAATTCAAAGTGAGGAATGCCATCAACCCGATAGCTCAGCATCTCGGGAAGCCATTTGTTGTTATCGACGTTGAGCATGACGAAGTTGACGCGATCGCCATATTGCTGCTCAAGTTCGCTCATATCATTCGCCATTGCTTGACAAGCCGAGCACCAGTTGGCGTAGAACTCTACGAGAGTGGGCTTACCGTTTTTGAGCGCTACATCAAGGGGAACAGCGATCGCTGCCAGGCTAGTAAGGGAGCCAGAGCTTGTGCCCGTTCGCAGACCCAAAAAGAGAGCAACGCTAAGGACAACAGCAACCAGGACAATAATGAGGTTACGGAGGCGAGAGGCAAGGGTTGATGAAGTGGCGGTCATAGCGATCTGAGCCTAAAAAGTTCTACATTAGACCTTTAAATGGTAAACACATTTTAGGCTGAAAGCGATCGCTTCAAATGACACGGCTTCTAACGTCCCCCATGAACCTGGTCTTTTAACCCTGCTTAAAAATCTACGCCTCGTTTGAGATCAATACCTTTTTCAGCGTAATGTTTGTGGCAGTAGACTTCAGAATGGACGCTGGCGAGGTCGAAGTAGTCTGGGGGATTTTTGCAGCGTCCGGTGATAATAATTTCGGTGTCGCGCGGCTTTCTAAGAAGAGCTTGGACGATCGGTTCTTGCGGAAGTAATTCTAGATCTACGGTGGGGTTGAGTTCATCAAGAATAATAGTTTTGTAAAGACCAGAGGCGATCGCCGCCCTCGCAATTTCCCAACCGCGCTCAGCCTCCACATAATCCAATTCTTGTTGTTGCCCCCGCCACACGATCGCATCCCGTCCACAGCGCTGATGATCCACTAAATTAGGATAGCTTTGGTGAAGCGCCGCGATCGCCGCATCTTCGGTATAACCCACCCCACCCTTCAACCACTGCAAAATCAACACCCGGTGCGACTTATCCTGACTAATTCCTTTTCCGATCGCCTGTAACGCTTTGCCTAACGCACTAGTCGATTTACCCTTACCTGCACCGGTATAAATTTCAATACCCTCAATGCCATGCGCCAACGCATTAGGATGATGATACGCCTTCATCTCAGAATGCAGGTCAGCAATATCTAACACGGCTTGGGGCGCAGCCCGTCCTGTGGCAATGACCTCTAAATCGGGGGATTTATTCAGTAAAGTTTTTACAACCTCTTCAACGGGCAGCAAACCCAGGTCAAGCACTGGATTAATTTCGTCTAAAACTACGACTGAATAAAGCCCAGAAGCGATCGCTCCTTTTGCCACATCCCAGCCCCGCTGCGCCTCCAAGCGGTCAAACTTTGTAATTTCATCTGCTCCAAAAAATTCTGCCCGACCCGTCCGTACCTGGTCAATTAAGTGCGGAAACCCGCGCCGCAATGCTTCGATCGCCGCATCTTCATCGTAAGTCCGTCCAGGGCCCTTCAAAAATCGCAGCAGCAACACCCGCGTTTGCGTCCCCGTGTGAATGCCTAGCCCAATCGATCGCAGCACCACACCCAGCGCTGCCTGCGACTTTCCCTTCCCCAGCCCGTCATACACGTGGGTCTGACCTGCTAACCGCTCAGACCGACCCTGGGCTGTCCGAATACCGATGCCTGATCTAGTCATGACTTTAGTATTGCTCACTTTAAAGAAGGATAAATTAAGAGAGATAAAAGAAGGAAAAAAAACTTCATTCGCGCCTTCACGGTAACACTACAAGTAGTTATTCTGACCTAAATATTACTAATATTTACTACATGTAGCGTTTTTACAAAAAGAATTAACTCCTAGTTCCTCCTTGTGCTGCCCACTTCTTTTCCTATCCCACAGATCCATTCTGTTCAGGCTGAAGTACTTTTAATGAAAGAATCTCCCTGCATTTTTTCTTGAACCGATGTTCTTTGACTTCATCCCTAGCGTTGTTCCTCTCCGAGCGATCGCCTTTCAGATCGTATTTTTGCTGATGGCGATCGCCATTGAAGCCACCGTCCTTCATAAACAACTCAATATTCCCCCGAAGCAAAGCGTCCAGTTTGCCGCCTCTATTAATTTATTAACGACAGTTTTAGGCTGGCTAGTCACGTTCTTGCTGTTGGGAACCTCCCTGGCACTGCCCACGCCTTTACTCACAGAGCTAAAGATAGCGCTGATGAACTTTATCTTTTTTGACCAATGGTCTAACGGCACTGCCGAGCTATTAATCATGATTTGCTTCATTACCTTTTTTGTCAGCCTGGGCATGAAGTGGCTGGGGCTGGTCGGGCTAGATTGGTTGATGAAAAAAGATCTCCCCAAAGCTCCTGATGTGGTCGTCGAAACAGGGGTTTTTGTTTCACCTCAGCGTAAACCCCGCCAGTTCCGTCCGCGGCTCAACACCACCCTGGTAGCTAATGCCTGGAGCTATAGCGCAATTTTGGTGGCGCTGTTGCTGCGGATCGTCTTCCAATCAAACCTTAATGTGCCGCTGTGAAAAAACTTATTGACCAGTTCCAGGCACGCTTCAAAGACGTTCAGCAATTTTCGGGGACAACGGCGCTGTTGCTAGGGATATTTTCTTGGCTGGTTTACCTGCTAATTCGTGAACCCGCTGCCAAAGAACTTGTCGCGCTGACTGGCTGGTTTTTCCTCATCATTGGCACAGATTGGGTACTTTTCAAGAAAACTGTGCCTATTCCGCTTTTAGGTTTGAAAATTACTTATGGGCCCTGGGTAACCGGGGCATTGCTGAGTATTGCACTCTATAGCAATCGTTTCTTCATTCAAGATTTCCCGACCGCGCTGATTAGTTGGCCGTTGTTATCTGGCATCATTGCTGCCATCCCAACTTTGCTAAAAACGGGCCCTCAGATCAAAAAGTTTGATGACTTCCTCCCTTTTGAGCGGCAATATCTCGTTTTGCTCGCTCTAATTTCAATTCTGCTAAGCTGCTGGATTCAGTTTCATTTCTTGCTTGATAATTTGCTTCAGCAGTATCCTAGCCTTCTAGCCGATCGCAACGTTAACAAAAGCGCCTTTATTGTTCGGCTCAATTCCCCTCCTGTTTCTCAAGGTGTAACGATTCTAGACACTGCCGAAGCCATGATTCGAGATGAACTTCGCCGCGGGGAACTGAGGGGGCGATCGTGGGCAGATGGACAACGGCTCCTCCGCAATATTCAAGCCGAAACCTCGCCTATTCGTCCCTTCAACATGGCTCCGGTGATTGCCCAAAAAGTTTTTGGCAATATCCCTGGCGCTGAAGAAGCCCGCCTCTGGCTTTACAACGCCCAATTTTTTCCTAGTAACATTGACAACGCCCCTGGCTCTCAGTCTCCTTGGTACGGCACACTTCTTCTGCAAGCCATTTGGCGGGGCCCTAGCTCTCAACCCAACGGCTACACCTTAGCTAAATCCTGCCGTGTCCCCCGAGAGCCAGATGCACCGCCAGTTAGAGGCTTAGAACGTCCTAAAGAACTCAGCTTTTATCTCCTTAAATGCGACCCCATTGACTCGCGTACCAGCGGCATTACAATCGATCGCGCTCCACCTCCGGCAACGGCTCCCTGGTGGAACCTTAACCCTCGGACTCCTGCCGCTAGTCCAACGCCTAGCATTTAGAGTTGCCAAAGCATCCTGATCCAGCCATCCTCCCAGGAAATATTTAGCCTTGGCAGGGCATATTAAAAGCGGTCGAATCAAAAATTTAACGGGTGTCTATGAACTTAGGTCGAACTCTAGTAGTGGCTTCCAACGTATTCCGCGAGGTAATCCGCGATCGCGTTCTCTATATCATTGGCTTCTTTGCTCTGCTCATGATTGCGGCTGCGGTGCTCCTTCCCGAAATCGCAGCGGGTAATGAAAACAAAATCATCATCGACATCGGCTTAGCCGCCATGAGTCTTTTCGGACTGGTCGTCACCCTTTTTGTCGGCACAGCGCTCATTAATAAAGAAATTGAGAAGCGCACAGTCTACGTCCTGATCGCAAAACCAATCAGTCGCGCTGAGTTTGTTGTGGGCAAACATGTCGGGTTATCGGCAGTGTTGGCGGTGTTGTTGGCAGCAATGACGGCTATCTTTCTGGCAATACTCAGTGCCAAACAAATTTCTTATCCGGTCACCAGCATTTTTGTGACGGTACTCTTTCAGTTTCTAGAACTTGCTCTTATTGCTGGAGTTGCCATTCTTTTTGGCGTGTTCACCAGTTCATTGATCGCCATGATGCTAACCCTAGCAGTTTACCTAATGGGGAACTTTAGCCGCGATATTGTCACATTGGGAAATTTGGTAGAAAGCCCAGGCATTCGGCAGATGACTCAAAATCTTTACTTGGTGCTGCCCGACCTGTCGCGCTTTAACCTTAAGAACGAAGCAATCTACGGCATGACTTTACTGCCCCAGCCGCTAGACTTGCTGGGGAGTACGATCTATGGGCTGGTGTGGATAGGATTGGTATTAGCGATCGCCGTCCTGATCTTTTCTCGCCGAGAGTTCTAATCAGTTAAAGAACTTAATCTGCGCTCATAATCTTTGGCACCTTAAAAAAGTCTCCTTGAATGTTCGTCTCTCGGTCGGGGGCACTCTCCAAAATTTGCTCCCGTTCTGGCGAAGGCTGCAACGCATCTACTCGCGCCACATTGCTCACCTCGATCGCCCTAGTCGTAGGCTGAACGTTGGTCGTATCTAGCTCGTTCAACTGCTCAAAGTAATCTAGGATGCCATTGAGTTGCGTTGTAAACTGCTCTTCTTCGCCAGCCGATAAATCTAGTCGCGCCAAATGAGCCACTTTATGAACCTGTTCTCGATCAATCATGATTTAGCCTGCAAAAGAAAATCTAGCTTTTAAAAGAAAACATCTGCCTTCGATCGCCCAGTCGTCTTCATCCAGTTCTGCGCCTCAATGTAGTTATTGGGAGCCTGACGAATGGCGCGTTGCCAGTAATCCGCAGCCTTATCGAACAGTTCTTCAGCCGCTTCGTTATCGCCTTCCTCCTGCTTCATCTCGCCCAAGTGATAATAAATAACCGCGATATTATTCAACGCCTGGGGCATCCGAGGACTGATTTCAATAGATTGGTGATAGAGTTCTAGCGCTTTGTTATGGTCGCCGTTGCTCGCAAAGATTAAGCCCATGTTGTAGAGAATGAAACTGCGATCGTAGGGGTCTTTTTCTAGCCGCAGAGCCTCTTCATAGTTCGCCATCGCCTCGGCGTATTCGCCATCGCCCTGAGCCGACATCCCATCTCGGTAGTAAGCAAATGCTTCTTTGGCGGCTCGGCTGGTGGGTAGCACCTTCAAAATCATGTCTGCCATGACAGTAAAGGTTTTATCAATAAAGTTGTCATTTCGTTGAGATCTGGGCATGGTCGCCTCGGGTAAGAATTTAGGAAGGACAGAAAGAGCGTGTTAAAGCAGTCTAAATGGAATACTGGAGAACATCTCACAATTTAATACTTTAACCTGATCCAACCCGACAACACGCAGCTACAATAACCGCTTCACGTAGCTTCACCTTAAACAGCCGTAAAGATGCGCATCTTATCACCAGATCAGCCCAATGGTGCAAATTTAAGTAATTCCCTCCTTCTCGATAACGTCGTCATTTTTCCTGATGGCTCTGTCACGTGGCTTACAGCTAACCCCATATCCTCTGAGATGATTTCAACCGTTGCCTGTGAAATTGTTCCAGAGGAGTATTCTTTGCCCGTTGAACACCTGCGTTTGCCTCAGCCTCAGCCTCCTGAGATTTTCGTCACAGAGCCAGAATTTACTCCGATGCGAATATTAAAGTCTATGAGGCACCTTTGACAGTTTATTCTGTCTAGGTGACTGAGTTCTAAAGGACTGAGTTCTAAGGGACTAAGTTCTGAGTGACTGCGTTTTCCCCATCATTTAGAACCAAAACCTATACTGAAGAGAGCAGATCGTTTGAGGTTCAATGGCATGGCTTTAAACCCTTCCGTCATGCAAGCGGTAGAGAGATTAGGTTATCGGGTGACAGTTGGAGATGTAGCGTCTCAAGCGGGATTAGAGGTGCAGGTTGCCGAGCGCGATTTGCTAGAACTTGCCTCTGAAGCGGGTGGGCATATGCAGGTTGCAGAGTCGGGCGAGATGGCATACCTGTTTTCCAACAATTTTCGGGATGTGCTGCGTAACAAATATTTTCGGCTACGGCTTCAGGAATGGTGGAGCAAAATCTGGGGCGTTCTGTTCTACATTATTCGCGTGTCGTTTGGGATCGTGCTGATTGCGTCAATTTTGCTAATCATGCTGGCGATCGCCATTATCTTGATTGCCCTAGCCAGCAGCCGAGGCGACAATGACAACGACAGCGGCGGAAGTTGGGGTGGCGGTTCAGGAGGCGGTATGGGCTTTTTCAGCCCTGACTTTTTCTGGATTTTTACACCCAACTATTATGACGATCGGGCGCATCGCCGTAAGTCAAGCCGAGACGGAAACGAAATGAACTTCCTAGAATCGGTCTTCTCTTTCCTTTTTGGCGATGGCGACCCCAACGCCGATCTCAACGATCGCCGCTGGAAAACGATCGCCACCGTCATTCGGAATAACAATGGCGCGATTGTTGCCGAACAGGTCGTTCCTTATTTAGATAATCTGGGCGATCGCTCTCAACAAGAATTTGAAGACTATATGCTGCCTGTGCTGACGCGCTTTAACGGCAGACCAGAAGTGAGTCCGACGGGGCAGATTATCTATCACTTTCCTCAACTGCAAGTTTCGGCACAGCAGCAGCAGTCTAGATCCGTCGGCGCTTACTTGAAAGAATCCCTGTGGCGATTCAGCCAGGCAGGTTCGGGACAGATCATACTAGCTGCAGGCTTGGGTGGCGTTAATCTCGTTGGTGCGCTGGTGCTAGGCAGTTTACTACGAGATGGAACGATCGCTGCTCAATTAGGCGGTTTAGTTGCCTTCGTCGGCGGTATTTATGGCATTTTGCTAGCCTATGGCATTGGCTTTTTGGGCATTCCCTTAGCTCGCTATTTCTGGATTCAGTGGCGCAACCGGGGCATTGAGTCGCGGAACGTATTACGCCAAGAAAGAGCAATCGCTCTTAACTCTGGCAGCGATACCCTTAATCAAAAACTGAGCTTTGCCAAACAGTTTGCAGCCGCTACAGTGGTTGATGCAAAAGACCTGGCATATACCACTGAGTCAGATTTAACAGAGCAGGAGTTCTTGAACGCTGACAAAGTGGACGCAGAATGGCGGAAAAGATTGGAGCAGTCGTAGTTCAATCATCCTCATACAGAACATAGAGAACTATGGTTGCTGACATTCCACATAGCCTACCTGCTCAACAGGCTGTCCACACCAATCTGTCTGATTTCGCACAAAAGGCTTATTTTTTGCCCATCCTGGCACCTGCGTCAGAATATAGTCCTTTGCCTGTTCTGCTTCCGCTTTGCTGGCAAATCCTTCTCCAACGCGCACTGCATACCATTCATTTCGCTTAGCAATTGCCGCCGATAGCCCAGCGTTTTCTGCAATTTTCACTTGTTCTTGCGCCAGTTCCAAGGTGCTATCACTAGACACTATCACCACCCAAACTGATGGGGTCACGGGCAATGGCTCAGGCGTGGGAATGAGATCAGGGCTTGGAATAGGAGATGAGTTAGCCGGGGAAGGAGGAGACAGATCAGGCGCAGGAAAGGGTTCAGGAGTGGCAGAGCTGCCTACTGCGATCGTCGGACTTACCGGAGGAGAGACAGAGCCATAATCTGAATCACCAGAGAGTAAGAGCCGTGCGCCTGCCCCGACTGCAAGCCCTACGCCAATCACAGCCACAATAATCCAGAGGGAATGACGCGATCGCTTGCGGGTGCCTTGAAACGATCGGTCTTCTTGTACAGGAGCAGATCGTACAGGGGTTGAAATGAGGGGTTGAAAATCGGGAGTTGAACTCTTAGAGAGATTAGGAAAACTCTCTTTAAGTGGGGTTTGAGTGACCTCCTGACGCACTTCTGGTTGAATCAATCGTCGAGAGATCGCCTCAACATCTTCTTTCCGTAACCCTAAAGCCTTTTGAAAAGATTGCAGTTCGCCCAATGTGGTGTTGGGGAGCGACCCTTGCGGTATCTGCGAAGCAGTCCGCCGTTGTTGCAATTCAGCCGCCAAAACTTGCTCATAGCGCAGCAGTTTCGCCTGATATTCTTGGTAAGGTTTCATGACCTCTGCCTCGATCGCCGCTGCAACATCTGGTAATAATCCTAGTGTTGTCTGGCGCACATCTAACGTGTGCCGCCCGATCGCCGAGATTGTGCCCCGGCTAAAAAAGCGTTCCACCTCTTTGCGATAAAGCACCTTCGGATCGCTCGTCGGTGCTTTCGCCAAAAAGATGCGAAACCCTTCCTCGACTGCATAGATTTTAGGCTTCATTGCAGGCGATGTATCTTGTACCTTTTTGCGTGCATAGTCGTGCAGTTCATCGACCGCAATAAATCCATCATTGTCGGTGTCAGCAATTCCTGTTTCAATTCCTTCCACAATAAAACGGGTGTACACCGATAGTTCTGAGCCTTGTTGCTCAAAAGAGTATTGCGTCGAGGTCGATGAGGTTAGCACTGCCCGTCCCTCGCCGCCCAATTGCGACTGTACATCAACAACGCCATCATCTTTCGCCGTCATACCCTCAGCAAAAGCGCCGCTGAAACAGCAATCTAAAATGACGATCTGGCGCTTACAGCGCGATTGGCTCATGATATCTTGCACAAAACTCGCAGGCACAGCAGTCGCTTTGACTAAATCGCCATTACTATTTTTGCGGGTTAACGGCGTTGCAAAGTATAGCCGTCCGCGATCGTCTTTAATGCCATGACCTGAGAAAAAAAGTAGCGTTAAATCTTCCTTCACGCCACTCGAAAACAAAGCTTCGATCGCCTCCTGCATTTGCTGCACTTCAGGATTTGCCAAAGTCTTAATCTCATCAAACCCGCCCATGTCTGGATGCTGCAACACCCGCTGCATCGCTTCCATATCGCGCACCGCTCCGGGCAAAGGATTTAACCCAGGCTGATATTCACTCATTCCAATCAGCAGTGCGGCTTTTTTCATGGCTATTTTTCCTATGGCTACTTTTCCTTACGATTGCTCAACTTCAACAAAATCTCGAGCAGCTTTCATCGCGGCTTCTAACTCTTCTCGGCTGTGTGCCGTTACCTTTAGCTTTCTACCGTTCGCTTCGACTTCCAGTTCAATGGGTTTACCGCCAAGGCGATCGCCCAAAAAACCCAACACTTTTTTACAGTTAGCAGCATTCACTTCTGCCGTCAAAATACCTATTAGCAAGGCTCCCAAGGATTTATTGCCAGCGGGCGGATGAGGATCAACCACTCGGTTTGCTTCGACTTCATCCAGATCTTGTAGTTGATACAGTAGGTTCTCAACTTCTTCATCCCGCTCTTCGTCATCTAGACCTGGATCACTAAAGTTAATCGTGAATTTAATGGTGTCACTGGTCATCATGATTTTCCTTGGTTAGTAATTATACACAACCACTATTAGTTTAATAGACGCGATCGCCCCTTCAGGGTTTCCCGATCCTAATATTTTATATTTCGCAAACCCTGCCGCTCTTTACGTTAACCCGTTGGTTTCCCCTATACTGGGGGCGATCGGCAAACGTTTCTAGTACCCTGACAGGTAATTTTCAACAAAAAAACGGAAAACAGGAACTTGCTATGATGCTTCCTTTATTCAGGTAGTGCCAGCCAGCTAAAGATCTCTGCTGCTGATAAGGTGAGGTCGATATCTCGCAGGATTGGTAACGGCTCTGTTCCCTGATATAGCTTCACCCGCGACTCTGGCAAAATTGCTAGCACAGTGTCATTTTCTGGATCAAGCAGCCAACCTAGCTCTGTACCATGCTCCATGCAGTGCAGCAGCTTAGCTAAAACCTTAGTCTGAGATTGGTCAGGAGAAAGGATTTCGATCGCCCAATCGGGAGGAATTTCAAACCGATTAGCCACTCTACCCGCCGAAGTGCGCGGAATCCTCCGCCACCGAAACACGGACACATCAGGCACGATCGCCGCTCCGCCAAACACACAGCGCAGTTCTGAAAAAGCTTTAGCAATTCGCGGTGACTCTGCAACATAATCAACACCTTACAAAGTCCAACTTGTAGAATGCTGTGTTCCCCTTGAGGCATAGGTTTTTGTGTAATTTGACTGTTGATGAATTCACTAGCAGGTTGAGTTTCTGGCAGTTGCAGAAACGCTTCCAGTGTTAACAGTTGAGTTGGAGTTTGAACCATATGCCTCCAGAGATTGATTTCGGAATGCTGCAATAGGCGGCGATCGCAATATTTTTGATGCTTTTAGAAGCATAACTTTTCCGTAATCATAAATTTGGAACAGATTGGCAATCGGTGGGGATGGCGATCGTGCTTGGGAGATTGCTGTGCAGGGTTGAAGGGGCGTTGGGTGGGGGAAAGATGCTGCTCTATTAGGAATAAAGTCTAGTTAATACAAGTGTTCTTATGGACAACAGTATTTCTATAAGCCAGATTATACCTACAGTATTAGAGAGAAATAGGTGATAGAAGAAGTCAGCGATTCACAGGAAGACATTTTTCCAGAAGGCGATAGAAATAGCCTACTTAATAACAACGGAGGACATGAAGATCAAGAGGAGTCTGGGGAAACCTTTGAGGACTTGTTTAATGATGATACAGATGCTGGGATGGGTGGTGATTCACAGACTCGAACACGCCGTAAAAGACCTCAGCGCAATTTTCCAGCCGCAACCTTCGAGGAATCATTAGAACTAGCTCTTGCCATTCAGAAGCATGCATCAGGTCAAAAGATTCGGTATCTTACACTATTTCAGGAAATGGGACGATCTGCGGAAAGTGGTACAAGCCGTCAGTTAGTAACCAACTCTAATAAATACGGTTTGACGAGCGGCAGCTACAAAGATGGGTATCTTGCACTGACACCAGATGGCTATACTGCTACAGCCGAGGATATGCCTGAACGTGAAAAGATTCGTGCCCGCTTTAAACTCGCAATTGAACAAGTTACATTTTTCAAGAAGTTGCACGAACACTATGTGAACAACCGACTACCAATAAAAATACAACGAGTCAAACAGCGATCGCTGCTCCAAAATCCAATCTACAAGGCGATCGCCCTACACCTCACCGTCCAAAATGCTGATGATGTCTCGCGTTGCATATAGAATTCGCACAACTTCGATATCACTATCATGCTCAAAATAGAAAATCAGGTATTTCCTGAAATCTTTCACTGCCCATTTCCGTAACCCCTGCAAACGAGAATTTTCGACAAGGTATAAACTACCGGTTCCTGGCATTTTGGCAAGCTGAGCGATCATCAACCGTGCAGAATCAAAAAACTGTAGAGCGGCTGCGAGGTTGTTCTCAGCAATGTAAGCAAAATGATCATTTAAGTTCTGGCTAGCTTTCGGTCTGAGAGGATGTCTGAGAAGTCTCAAGGATTCTTACACTCGCCCCCCAACCCCCCATTCTGGGGGACTTCTGCACCAGTCCTCCTTCAAAGTCCCCCAGAATGGGGGATTTAGGGGGCGGATCGGATAACAATCTAGACTTCTCAGACATCCTCTGAGAATGATTCATTTGGTCATGCTTCTGGCTGATGCATCCGCTCAAGCTGGGTGCGTTTTTGCTCCCACCAGTCATCTGTTGCTTCAATGAGTTCTCCGCTCTCCAACCCATCTAGCAACATTGACTCGACTTGCTTTCGTTGCAAAAGTCGCTCTTGCTCTCGCAGAATCAACTGATAAATATATTCACTGGCAGTGTTAAAGCCAGCCGCTGCTGCCTGCTCTTCGACAAATGCGAGAATTTGGTCTGAAAGCGTCATGTTCAGCATTAATCATCAACCTTAAGCCGTGATGTTTATTTCCCCAGTATAGCTAACGAACTTTTTCAAGTCACCGCTCAATTCCTTACTCTCTTAGTCTCCACTTGGGGTGAACGGCGATCGCTTCCCACTCCAATAATCCGAAAATCATAGGCAGTACCGAGGCGATCGAGTGTCTTATATTGAAGAGGCGATGCGTGCTAACGCACAGGCTAATGCCAATGCTCAACCGGAGACAAGTATGGAATCAGCAATTTATCAAGTCAGTGCCTTTTGGGATGCAGATGCAGCAGTCTGGGTAGCAACCAGCGAAGATGTGCTCGGATTGGCAACGGAAGCCGATACCATCGAAGCTTTGAGTCAAAAATTGCGGGATATGATTCCTGATTTGCTTCTGAGTAATCATCTCATCTCTGCCGATTATGTAGGTGCGATCGCCATTCAATTGACCAGTCATCGGCAAGAACTCATCGAGGTTGCCTTATAAATGGCTGCATCGCTAACCTCCGCACTCAAGAAACTCTTGATAGAAGCAGGTTGTTTTTTTGAGCGTCAAGGCAAAGGAGATCATGAAATCTGGTACAGCCCAATTACTGATTGGCGATTTGTCGTAGACAGTTCAATCAAATCTCGTCATACAGCAAATGCAGTTCTCAAGCAAGCAGGATTGCCAAAGGCTTTTTAGTTTGGTTGTCCGTCCGGTGAATGTCCAAATTGCCTGCTTAGGCTAAGAATTACTGCGACTCTAAACGAATTTCCTGCAAAATCTGGGCAACCTCATCTTCAGAATGGTGATATCGCGCCAAAACCTTTGCAGTCGAGTCCAGCATCTGGTTCGCAAACATCTGACTTAAATCCTGACGAAGGCATTTTCCAATGTAGAACTTGAGAAGTGCCTCTAGCGACATATCCCGCTGTACTGCAATCCTCCTAAGCGACTCTAGTATATCTTTGGGAATCTGGATTGAAATCGTTTCAGCTTCGCGGGGATGAATCCGCAACTCTAGATCTTCTCCTAACTCCAACTCTTCATTGAGATTGTTCATATAACCTCCGTTCGGAACGAGTAGCAACACGAGCAGAAATCATTCTAATTTTCGATCGCCGCTCCACATGGACAACAAGCAGCAGCCGTTCAGCGATCGAGTATCCTAACGCAAAATCTCGCACTTCACGATTTGCCGATGCCTCACCTACCACATGAAAGGGATCCAGAAAAACTTCTACTGCCTCCTCAAAAGTAACTCCATGTTTCTCAAAGTTGCTTTGGGCTTTGTTCTCATCCCATTCAAACTCGAATCCTTCTAAGCGATAGGTCGTATCCATGCTCTTAATTTTAGGCTGATCTCTCGTTCTCTATCAGAGCAAAAATCAGGATCTCACTTGCACTGGCATCACCAGATACGTCATCTTCATGCCGCCTAATGGCGTTAAAATCGAAGGACTGGTTGCGGTATTAAACTGCATCTGTACCTCTGTTGTGTTCAGCGCCTTCAGCCCTTCTAGCAAATATTTGACGTTGAACGCAATCTCCAAATCGTCGCCAGAAATTTGTGCCGGAATGGCTTCTCGACCGCTGCCCACATCTTGAGCATCTACAGACAGAATAATTTCTTGATCAGTAGTCGTGAGGGTGAACTTGACGATGCTATTTTTTTGGTCGGCTAGTACAGCGATGCGTTCTAGAGCAGAGGTTAAGAGACGGCGATCGCACGTCATTTGGCGCGAAAACTGTTTGGGGATCAACTGCCGATAGTTAGGATATTGCCCTTCTAACAGGCGGCTCGTGAGACGCTGATTTGCCCACTCCACAATCAACTGCCCTTGATCAAACCGAATGGCGATCGGTTCCGCCGAGGCATTGCTCTGAATCATTCGCTCTAGTTCTCGCAATGCTTTACCAGGAACCGTGACATCGAACTTGCCTTTGTGGTTCTTCTGCTCAGCCGGATCACCATCTCCTGGCTGAACATTTGCCGTTTCTACGACTGCTAACCGATGCCCATCAGTCGCCGCAAACTCCATACCATCCTCGTCCACCGCAATGTGAACTCCCGTCAAGACTTGCTTAGTCTCATCAACGCTCGTTGAAAAGAGCGAACCTCGTAGTCCCTCCAGCAATGCTTCAACGGGCAAGTAAGCCACGCTGCCATCAACCAATGTGGGTAGCTCAGGATACTCCTCTGCGCCCATGCCTCGGACCTGGTAACGTCCAGCGGCACAGGTCAGGGTCACGAGAGTCTCATCGGAACTGCCGTCTAAGGTAATCTCACCATCAGGCAACCGAGAGACGATATCCCCCAGGAGTTTTGCGGGCAAAGTTAGTATGCCACCTTCTTTAACCTGAACTTTGAAGCTGGTTTGCACTCCTAAGCTGAGATCGAACCCAGTGAGACTTACCTGCTGCGTCTCTTCGCTAGCGTTCAATAGAACATTAGCCAGAACGGGATGGCTAGGACGAGAAGGCACGACGCGGCTGACTAAAGACAGGTGGGTATTGAGTTCGTTCTGGGTACAGGTAAGTTTCATGAGGGTGCGCAAAGAGCTAGAGAAGCTGGGTCAGCAAGGAATAGAAGAAATAAAGGCACGGCAAAGAAATTCTAAGGGTCTATCAGCTTTTGCGGTGACGCTTAAACGAGTTCTTTTCAGGAGGTTATCGTAACACTCCCCTTTCGATAAGAGTGAGTTTGTTCACAAATTTGTTGGCTCAGGTTAATCTATTTGTCCGGAGAGTTCTTTCATCTTTAAATAGCTTTAAAGAGATCTAGTAGTAGTAGAGCCTGTGGAAAATGTGGAAAAGATTCTCAAAGCCTTACTATAGATAAGTCATAAGGACTTTAAGGGTGTGGAAAACCTGTTAGGGAAAACCGAGGTTTTCAACAGGTGCCTCGATATCCCATCAAGTTGTTAGAACTACCTCAGGATTATCCACGGGTTTTCCCCAACTTTTCCACAGAAAAAGGTGAGTTTTCCACAGGAAAGATTTGGATAGTTTTTCTTTACAAAAGAAAGTTACAAATATTTGCCTTAGGAAACTAATCGGTCTTTGGTTGATTTTCCGTAATTTAAAGGTGGGTAAAGTGGGTTGAAGACTCGCAGGAATTTTAGTTAAGGCTGGAGGGGGGCTTGAAAAGAAGTCTTGAGATGAGACTGAGTTTAGAGAGTGCTTAAAGACAGTCTTATTTTGAGAATGGCAAGAGGGTAAAAGGCTAATGGAGTAGTACAGGCACAAAAGATGTACTACTCCATTAGAGCGGCGACAAGAATTTCACAAGAATTTGAAAAGTAGCGCAAGGATATTTAGACGGTTGTCTAAGGCTGTTTTATCCTAAGGCTTTGACATAAGCACTGTGCAACCGCTTGAGATAGTTTTCCATACTAAAGTTCTTTGCAACTTGCCGTCCTGCGATCGCTAGTCGATCGCGTAGGGCTTTATCCCCCAAAATTTCCTCCAGCTTTGCCTTAATATCGCGGACATCGTAGGGATCAACGTAAAGCGCAGCGTTACCGCAGACTTCGGGTAAGCAGGATGCATTAGAGGTGACAACTGGGCAGCCGAAGTTCATCGCTTCGATGGGGGGTAAGCCGAACCCTTCGTAAAGTGATGGAAAAACGAGGCAATAAGCGCCCCGATAAAGATAACGAAGGCTGTCAGGAGAAACGTATTCTAGAAGACGCACCTGTTTTGAGGAGTCAGAGTCGAATAGGTAGGACAGTTTACCAATTTCGTTTTCCCAGAGCCAGCCTTTTTTGCCCACAATGACGAGGGGCATGTCAGTATTGAGGGCTGCGTAAGCATCGAGTAATCTGCCAACGTTTTTCTTGGGTTCGATCGCGCCGACAAACAGTAAATAATTTTGATAGCTCAAGCCAAAGCGTCTAATCGAAAAGGCAACCTCTTCTTTCGAGACTGGCAGCGGTTGCAGGGCGATCGGTTGATACGTGACTACAATGCGATCGGGGTCAACATCAAAATAGGTCAGCAAATCTTGCTTAGAATGTTCTGAAACTGTGATAGTAACTGCCGATTCTTTTAACGCATCGCGGACTTTGAAATAAAAGTTTTCTTTGTCATCAAGCGTTGCGTAGGGTAATCGTAGCGGAATTAAGTCGTGAACTGTCGTGATTTTTTGCGTTCCCCGAATCTTCATGGGTAGAGGATAGGTCGCGTGCCAAATATCGAGTTTTTCGGAGGCAGAAATATGGGTTGTAATGTTGAGTTTTTTGTAAATACCATTGGCTAGATCGTAGCACTGAGGCAGGTTGAAGGAGGTCGCATACTTTAGAAAATCGTCACTGTATTGACCGCGCTTAACGACGTAATTATTAGAAGGTTTCCGGCGCTTGGCTCGGTAGAGTGGTCCTGCTGCGGTTTTTAGTAAACCTTTGAGCAACATTAGTAGGTTTTGATCTTTATCAATAGTGTCAAAAAAGTAGACTTCATCAAGAATTTCGTTCCCTTTGTAACCGCCTCGACCGAGTAAAACATCAACGGTTGCGCCCATTTCGTTAAGTGCCTGAATCAGGCTTAAACCATAGGTTTTAATGCCTGTTCCTTGAGGCAGTTGCAGATTATAGCCATCAACAAGAACTTTGACTCCTGCCAGGCTGAGGTCTTCTGAATTAATGTTAGCGGGTGCAATTGCGGGTAGAACTGTTTCTGGAACGATAGGAGCCCTTTCTTGCGGGTATCTCACAGAACTAGTCTCCCCAATTTTTTTAGGGGAAAGATCAATAGGAAGGGTAGGAGCAACGGACGGCGTAGCTTCTGTAGGACTTCTGCCAGCAGGATTTTTGCCAGTAAGACTCTCTGCATCCTCAAAAGTATTCACTAGTCCGGGTACACAAACTAAATTTCCGCCTTGTTTAACAATAGAGTAGGGCGACCAAGCTGTAATCCACCAGTCTTCATCGGTGCCCTGTCCGGGTAGATCTAAAACAGGGGTGGGGATGGGCAGTATCGATGCCCAATAGCGACGGTGAGCATGAAAGTGAATGCTGGAGGACGATCGCTTCAGCAAAATGGGGTGATCGGCAATGATATCAGTTTGGAGGGTAGGATGCTCTGGTGCGTCGCGTCCAGTGAGGATTGGACGTTCGGGGCTTTGAATTTGTGCCAGAACTGTTAGGGCATCTGCCCTGACGTTAACGTTGTCTCGGAAGTATGAGATCCAGGCAATGGTTGGGTCGGCAAGCCAGTGGCTAATGCCCAGGTTGATGGCGTTGGGCTGACGTTGATGGGTTGGCGATCGCATCAATTGAACGCCATACTGCTCTGCGATGTTCTGGTTTTGTGCAGCTTGTTCAGGTGAGGAGCCGTCATCGATTATGAGGACAGGTGCCCCAAGTGCAGCGATTTGAGGAAGCGATCGTGCTAAGTTGTCCGGGTTGTTGTAGGTGGTGACGACGATGGCGCAGGTTTGATTGTTTTGCAGAGACTCGAAGCGATCGCTAGCTTCGATTTGTTCGACCAAAGCCTGAGCCTGTCGCTCGTCTGGCTCAGGAATATCAGTTAGTTTAGCTTGAGCATAAATTACAAAAACATCATTAGCGAATGATAAATAGAAGTGTTCAAGAACCTTTAAAGACAACGATTGATCCACTTCTGCAACCATGTCTTTGTGAAAGACTACAAAATTATAGAAGTGAGCAGGGAACAGATGAGAAACACGATAGGGGTAAGTGCCAGAAAAGAGTTCTAAAAAATCATTAGGAGCGAGAAGTGTATTGGAGGGTTTAAGCTGGTGTTGCAAAAAAGCGAGGGCTTGAGTCCAATACTGGTCTGAAGGGAATGACATGGCTTAACGTTGCCCCTAAAAGTCTTAGTTTGCATTGTAAGTCAAAAGGGGTATTGTCAAAAGATCGTTAATCTAGCTCGAACTCTTTTCTGCTCTACGTTTGCTGCCTCAGCAAAAACTGGACGACTCCTTGTGGATCTCTCGAAGCGATCGCCTTCACTTTTAACTTGGAGCGCATGGCAAAGGCGATCGCACTGATCGTTTCACTTGCACCCTTGCCCGTCATCTGTGCTCCTAAGATTTCACCGTTGCGCCGCACTACAATTTGGCAAAAGCCAGCTACTTCGTTTTGAATTGCCCCTTTGTTGGGTAGCTGTTGGTGTAGAACTCTGACATTTTTGTAGATCTTTTTCGCCTGTGCTTCGGTTAACCCAACTTGAGAAAACTCTGGCTGGGTCTGGATTCCCCATGGTACCCATCGATATTCAATTGGTATCTTTTGGAAAGACAAAGCGTTGCTTACAGCAATACCTGCTTCGTACTCTGCCAGATGAGGAATTGCGTAACCGCCTAAAGTTTCGCCACAGGCATAGACTTGTAAATTAGAGGTTTGGAGATGACGGTTCACGGGAATACCCTGGAGTTGCCATTGAACATCGATCGCTTCTAAGTTAAGGTGTTCCAAGGGCGATCGCCGTCCCATTGCAATTAATAATTCCTCGGCTTCAAAAAGCTTATCTCCAGCCCATACTCGCTTTAGATCTCCCTGTTGTTCGACTTGAGTGACTTGGCAGCTTGTAAAAATCGTTATACCTTCTGCTTCTATTTGCGATCGTAGCTCGTTCATTACTGTGGTATCTGCTTGCTTTAAGAGATGCCTCTGTTCAGTAATTAGCGTTACCTCAGTGCCCAGGCGGTTGAAGCTTTGAGCCAACTCAATGCCTGCTGGCTCGTTGTGGAGAATGATTAGTCGTGGAGGAGGGCTTTGCCAGGGCTGATGAATCAGTGAATCGGGGGTGAGGTAGGCAATACTTCGAGCAATCTGGGGAATGGCAGGTTGGGTGGCAAGGGCAAGGAGGTAAGTGCGCGATCGCAACACTCTGCCGTTAATTTCCAGTCCTTGAGGATGGCGAATGAATGTACATTTCCCAATAACCACATCGACTCCTACAGTAGCCAATGATTCAACAGATTGTTCTGGGGTTAAGGTTTCGGCAACACGAGTTGTCCACTCGGTTAAGGTATGCCACTGAAAAGGTAGAGTAGTAGAGGGGAAGCCCCAGAGGTCGGCGTGGCACATTTGGTGAGCAACTTGTGCCGCATGAGCAAGGGCTTGGCGATGAAGAGCCGTGGGGATTAGGTGGGAGGAGGGTTCGATCAGGGCAATCCGGGCTTTGGTTTGGGCAGCTTTGGCGGCGGCATAGCGGGCTGTGTGGGTGCCGCCGATAATGATGATGTCGTAGTCAATTCCTTTCACCGATTATCCTTTTAGGGTACTTAAGGTACTTAAAGTTTGAGTTAATCCTTTTAGGAGACGATCGTTTTCAAGTGCGGTGCGAATAGCAATGCGGAAATAGCGATCGCCCAGTTCAGCAAAGCTAGTGCAGTCACGAATCAGAATTTTGTGTTGCTGTAGAAGTTCTTGCTGAAGTTGTAGAACGGGATAGTCAGATTGAACCAGAAAATAGTTGGCGACTCCAGGAAGGGGTTGTAGTCCAGGGATATTAGCGAGTTGGCGATAGAGGGGCGATCGCGTTTGTTCTAGCCAGTCAAAGGTGTGTTGCTGAAAGGCTATGTCTTGTAATACAGCGATCGCAGCGGCTTCAGCAAGGACGTTCACTGACCATGGATCGCGCCATTCTTGCCAGCGTTGCAGACGATCGGGGTGAGCGATCGCATAACCCAGTCTTAATCCTGGTAAACTGTAGAACTTAGTGAGCGATCGCAGTATCACTAAATTAGGATATTGAGTGATCAATGCAATCAAGCTTTGCTGGTGATCGGGTAAGACAAAATCCATAAAGGCTTCGTCAACTACCACGAGCGAAAATCGTTCTAGTAAAGGACGAATCGCCTCTACTGAAAACATTGCACCTGTTGGATTGTGGGGATTGTTAAGCAGTAAGCCAGCAGTGTTGGTCAGCGAAGATAAGGTTGGGCACGGAGTAAGGACAACTCCTGGCGAGGCTGTCAAGGGATAGCTTAAGGCGATCGGGCAAGGGTGCAAAGTTGCGCCGAATGATTTTAAGGCTCTGTAATAATCACCAAATGCGGGGGTAATTAGGGCAGTACTGGGGAGTTCGGCAAGTTCGCGGCTTGCCCAGGTGAGCAGTTCTGCTGAACCATTGCCGGGGAGCACCCAGCCAGGGTCGATCTGATGATGGGCGGCGAGAACTTGCCGCAGATGAAGGTAGCGGGGGTCGGGGTAATGGGTGAGGCTGTCCCAACTGGCTTGGATGGCAGCGATCGCCGACTTTGGCGGCCCTAAGGGATTGATGCTAGCAGAAAAATCTAAAATATCTAGGGGAGAACAGCCTGCTAGCGATGCTGCCCAGGCGATGTTCCCCCCGTGTTGAGGTCGGTTGACGGGTTGTGCGAATGAAAAATCTTGCACTGAAATTCCCGTTACTTGGCGGGTGCCACCATTTCTTTAAATAATTTGCCAGCCGAAAATGCAGGAACCTTGGTTGCCGGAATTTCCATGGCTTCCCCGGTTTTAGGATTGCGTCCTTCGCGGGCTTTGCGCTCACGAGGCTCGAAGGAACCGAAGCCCACCAAGGTGACTTTATCGCCTTTGGATACAGCTTCCATGATGGAGTCGATCGCCGCAGATAGGACAGAATCTGCTTGCTTTTTGGTCACTCCGGCTTTTTCTGAAACCTTATCTACTAATTCACCTTTATTCATTGGGGTATCTCCTAGGAACGTTCGTCGAATTTACGGATTGGATCTCTGGCTGAGATTGCAAGTTAAACGTTTGAGTGGGTTTAGATTCAGAATGGCTGAAACCCTAGCAAACTCGAATTTTCACTGCCTTATTCTAGATGGAAGATTTACCATATGGATCGTCAGAACCTCTAATTTATTAGATTTCAAGGTTTTTTTAGAAAATTTATCGTTGATCTGAGCCGTTTTTAGGAATTTTTACTTAGTCAAACCTGTTCAAACCTAAAATTGTCTGAAGGTAATGCAAGCTTTAATACACCTTGGAATGACTGAAACCTGCGATCGCCCCATACACTAACCAAATTGCCATTGCCCGCAAGTAATGACTCGCTCGAAACGTCTCAGCCGCCGTAATCGCTTCCGGTGTCCGAAACTGTAGCCCATTATCGTAAACCTGTCGCACCACGGCTTCTGTCAACTTCAGAGCGTCGTCGCGCCGATTCATTTGCACTAAAAATGCTGCTAACCCAAAGTTAATGCCCGTCCACACTTCCAGCGGATGCGTGTCTTTAGGGTCAACCGCCGATCCATCTAGTCTCACGCCATTAGCAGCGCCAATTTTGCCATCGTGAAACTTGAGGAAACAAGCTTCGTAGACCGTGGCTAAAGCAGATTGGGCACAGGCTTCGGGCACCACGTCTGGCAACCCCAATAGGTGCGCATAGAACTGTCCACAAAGTTGATCTGCCATAACGACCTCTGAGCCGCTGTCGCTGTCGAGGCGATAGTATTGACCGTTCCACAGGGTGTTGTGGTACACGGCGCGGGATTGGGTGAGCCAGGATTGGAAGTTTTGAAGCTGGGCGTTGAGATTAGGGAGCGGATGATCTGTAGAAAGTAGCTTTCCTATGGCGATCGCCGCCTCTAGTGCCGCAATCCACAGCCCGCCGCAGTAGGCGCTAATTCCCTGAAGTCGCCAATCATCAAACGTTTGGTCGGGTGCGCCAGAGTTTTCTGGAATGCCATCTCCGTCTAAATCGAGCGCTTTGAGATATTCTAAGGCTGCCGCGATCGCCTCCCAACACTCTGCTAAGAACGCCGTATCGGTGCCGCCCGTCATGACAAAATCGCGGTAGACCTGCAACACAAAATCGCTGCCTAAATCTTTCCACAGGTTGCAATCTTGGTAGCTGGTGTAGTTCGTTTTTTCCCAGACATGCTCATTAGGCGCACCTAAATCATGGGGTGTGGCGTTTTTGGCTTTGCGCAACGCTTGGGGGCTTTCCGAACCCATGACATAGTAGTAACCAATGATGCGTGTGCTGACATTTTCGGCAGGAATTGCCCGCGCGAACGCTCGCAGAATTGCTTTATCAAGTTCGGGGAACAGCATCAGCAGGGCAAAAGAACCATATAGCCGCACATCCAGACTTTCGTACCAGCGATAGTCTAAGCATTCCAGCACCGCGAACTGTCCATAGGGATCGCGTTCATCGGCAGCGCTCCACAGGGTGCCGCCGCTGGTGAGGTCGTATAGCTCGTTGAAGAGCGCCATTTTGAACCAGTCGGGCAGGTCGGGGCGATCGAGAATGGGCTGCTGCCATTGCTGGATTTGGGTTTGCCAGTGGCGATAGTTCTGAATAGCGGTGAGGGCGATCGCCTGGGCGTTGGCTCCGGTGCGTCCAAAAAAATCGGTGTAGCGGCGGAAGTAATTCACGCCTTCGGCAAATTCTGTGACTGGGAAATCCCAGGCGACGGCGAAGGGAATGCGCTGGGTGGCTCCAGGCGGCAAGGTGAACCGGATGGCGATCGCGGCTCCAAGTTGCTCGCCTTTCGACACTGCCTCATTTTCCTGATTACTCAGCGATCCATCTGCGGCAAACTGCCGCCACACTTCCGCGCCATCGCCCTGCGGATTCCAGCGGGTCTGAAAAAATGTCTCTGGGGCGATCGCATCCATAACCGACGGATCTGCAAAAATTGCCCACTGTCCATCCCCTTCTGCCGGAGGTGTCGTTGCCGAACCTGCCATCAGACAGCCCAGCCCTTGCCCTTGCTCAGTCAAGCGATTTACTTGTCCAGCGCTTTGCCCAATTCGTGGCTGATACTGATAGACCGGACTGCCATCATCGCGGACTTTCACCTCTGGCGATTTCAAGGTATTGGTAAACCAGCCCACCATGTTCTGCCAGGTCAGCATGATGCTCAGGGTAATTGGCTGCTCGGTAGGATTATGCGCCGTCCATTCAAAGCAGGCGATCGGGTAGCTCGATTCCTGATAATTGTCTGCCCAAATGGGCGAGAACTGTTCGCAGGTTAATTCTGCCTGAAAGACATTCTCATAGACATACCAACTGCGGGGAAACAGCGCATGATAAGTGCCGCCCTTCTTTGGATACCATTGCCAAGTCTTCAACGTGCCGTCTGTAGGTGGCTCTGTGCAAAGGGCGTAGGCTTGAGTACGCCGCTCTGCGTTTGTTTCGGAGCCGCCAACCTGCTCAAATATGCTGAACTGGCAAGCGGGCATTGTTTGAAAAATATGTTCCCCCCCATCAATGTGCCAGAGGTTAAAATCTCCCTTTGAGGAGCGACCGATGCACCCTGCTCCAAAGCCACCTAGCGGCATCCCGTGCCACGGCCCATCATCAATGTTGCTGGCATAGCGGACGGTGTAGGGCTTCGTCCAGCCTAAACCGATCGGGCGGCTCCAGGTGCAAGGCGGAATATCAGGGTGAGATTTAATCATGGGTTGATTTTACTGGGGTGCGGTGTCGTTTGCACAATCCGTAAATTTTCACAAAAATTGTCGATATTTTGGCAATATTCTAGAGAAAAATTCTAATTGTTTCGATCGCTCACTTTAACCCTCAGCCCTGACTCTCCGTAGGGTTAACTAGAAAAAAGATCCTCTCTAGTCACAATGTTTGTGCTGTAAAAAGATCGGGAACTCTGGGTGCAATGAAACAACCATCGGTCAAATTTATACGCGATGGCATACGTAGACAATACGAGGGAAGGGGTTGTGATGATCAGTCCTGAGAATGGATTATCTGGTCGCCTTGAGCACATGGCAGACTTAGAACAGGCGCGGTTGCAAACTTTGACAGCATTGGGTTTGCTCGAAACTGAGAGTGTGCCTGTATTTGAGGAAGCCACTCAAACCGCAGCACATTTCCTTGAGGCTTCTATTTGCGTGTTGGGCGTGCTCGATCGCCATCGCTTATGGTACAAATCTGCCGTGGGTTTATCGCGGTTGGGGCTGATGAACAGCTTGGCTTCGACGAGGCAGATCGATCGCACCGAGTCTTTCTGTGCCCAAGTTGTAGAAACTCAGCAAGTCTTGGCGATCGCCGATGCCTCCAAACATCCTACTTTTGCCACGACTGCCCTCGTTCAACATTATGGCGTTCGAGCTTATCTAGGAGTGCCCATCATGACTTCCGACGGGGTCTGTGTTGGCACCCTGGCAATCATGGAACTAGAACCCCGCAGCTTTACCCGGAAGGACATTGACTTTTTGCAACTCATGGCGCGTTGGAGCATGAGTGAGTTTGAGCGCGATCGCTTAATTAAACGTACCCCTCAGCCCTCCCTCACAAATGAACCTGCTCCTGTCTCTATCAAAGCTAGTCTGATTTCTCAAATGACCCAAGAGCTTTGCACGCCGCTGACCTCAATCCTGGGCATGGGCAGCGTTTTAAGCCAAGGTATCTATGGCACCCTCACCGACAAACAGCAGGAATATATTGGAATTATTCACAACAGCGGACAGTATTTGCTGTCGTTGGTTAATGAGATTGTCGATTTGGGTGCGTTAGACGATAGCGATCGCGCCCTTAACTTAATGCCTGTTGACATTGAAATGCTCTGCCAGCAGGCGATCGGCACCCTCGCCCAGTCTGCCCAACGCCGCGAACAGCAAATTAGACTCACCATAGAACCCGGACAGCGAATTTGGCTCCTCGATAAAGGTAAAGTTCGGCAGCTAATTTATCATCTGGTGTTTGGCATCATTCAAACCTCTAATGCAGGAGGAACTATTCGCATTCACGTTTCGCGCAAGCAAGCCGACCTCAGCCTTACCATTTGGATTTCCCATCCTTGGCTGGGCGATGGTTTACCCACTGACTATTCACCCCAGTCAACGAACCGCCTTGCCTTAGTGGGTGCAGATTCGGATCTCAATGAATTTTCATCAGCATCCTCAGCGACTTGGAATGTTAATGACTTGCCCGAAGAATATTTAACGTATTCTGAATCTTATAAAACTACTGAAGAGTCGAAGCAACCGGACGTGTCTCGGCAAGGCTTAGGATTGCTGTTGAGCAGCCATTTAGCAGAACTGCATGGGGGAAACATCACCATCAAAGGTTCAAGCGAAGAAGGCTACCGCTATGTTGTGCGGCTGCCTCATTTGCAGAGTCAAGAAGCAAGTTAAGGATCGGAGATAGGGAGGAGCAATAAAATAACGTCCCGCTCCGCCCCCTAAATCCCCCAATTTTGGGGGACTTTGAAAGGCTCGGAAGTCCCCCAAAATAGGGGATTTAGGGGGCTGGAAAGTTAGTGCATCTTACTGAGGTTTTATTTTCACGCAACTTCCTAAGTCGGGTTTACGTCCACCTGTGCCAGTCATCATCCGTAGTGCCACAAACTTAAGCGGACGTATTACTTTCATCACTCGCAGTCCTAAACGGCGCACAATAACGATCGGTAGCCAACTGCTAGAGAAACTGCGATCGAGAAAATCAGTAAATCCTAAAATCATCAGGTTTTCTAGTTTTCGCCACCGTTCGTAATGTCGCAGGACGGGCAGGCTACCGAGATCTTTGCCTTGGCGGTGAGCCGTTTGCAGCACTTGGGCGAGTGCCGCCACATCTCGAATGCCTAAGTTTAAGCCTTGTCCCCCCACCGGATGACAGCAGTGAGCCGCATCGCCGACCAGGGCAAGGCGGGGGCTAATGTATCGATCGCTCTGCATCAATTGCACAGGAAATAGGAGGCGATCGCTCAATAGCTCCAACTTGCCCAACTGCCCCTGATAACGACGATTGAGTTCGGCTAAAAAGTCGGCTTCGGTGCCAGTTGCCCATTGCCGTGCCTCATCGTGGGGAGCCGTCAGGACAATTTGACAGCGGTTATTAGGCAGGGGCAGCGTTGCAAAGGGGCCGCTCGACCAAAAGTGTTCGCGGGCAATGTTGCCGTGGGAGGCTTCAGGACGAATCACTGCCGTGACGCAGGATTGCCAGTACTGCCAGCCGTGGGTTTTGATGCCTGCTTGTTGGCGCAAGGGCGATCGCCCTCCATCTGCGGCTACCATCAGCTTTGTCCGAATCTGCTGTTGTTCTCCATCTAGGGCGATCGTCACCACTGCGGCATCTGTTCCATATTCCACTTCTATCACTTCCGCAGGGCAAATCCAGGTGACCGATTCACTGGATTCCAGAGCATCTAGCAATGCCTGCACCAAGACTCGGTGTTCTCCCACATAGCCCAAATTTTGGGTGCCTAAGTCTTCGGGGCGCAGGTCTACGACGGCAGGATAGTCGGCATCGGCGAGGCTAATTTGGCGAAAGGTGGTGATGTGGGGCAAAATATGTTGCCAAATGCCCAGACCTGTGAAGATGCGCTCGGTCATCAGCGAAAGGTGATATGCCCGCTGCTGCTGCAATCCAGCGGTACGGGGCTTGGTTTCGATGAGGGCAATGCGAAGTCCTGAGTCTTTCAGGGCACAGGCGAGGGTTAGCCCTGCAATCCCGGCTCCAGCGATCGCCACATCATAAGTAACCTGCTGCGCGGAGGAAGAAATGGAGGAATGCTGAGCCAGAACCATTGGGGATTTTGAAGAAACGTTAAGCTGCTAGTTTTATTGTGCCGCGATTCTAGCGGACTTTCAAGCGAGGCATTCTGAAGGCGTTTTGAGAATATTCCTCAAACCAAACTGGTCAGCAGCTCATCCGCCATTTCAAAGTTGGCAGTGACGCTTTGCACATCGTCTAGTTCTTGCAGAACCTCCATCATCCGTAGGAGCGATCGCGCTTGTTCTGCGTCGGTTACCTCAACGCTGTTGTTAGGAATCCAGCGAATTTCAGCTTGTTCCACAAGATAACCTTGTTCTTTAAGGCTCTGGACAAGCTGCTCCAGGTTAGTCGGTTCGGTGAAAATTTCTGCACCGGGAATATCTTCCTCAACTTCAAGGAGTTCATACGTCTCTGCACCGCCTTCTAGTGCCGCTTCTAGTAGAGCTTCTTCATTTATTACTGCCCGTTCCTTTTTGCTTGCAGGGGGATGTGCCTTGATGGTCACTACGCCTTTTTGGTCAAACATCCAGCTTACACAGCCTGTTTCGCCCATGTTCCCACCCCGTTTGCTGAATGCAGACCTCAAATCTCCGGCGGTGCGATTGCGGTTATCGGTCAGCGCTTCGACAATGACTGCCACGCCGCCTGCTCCGTAGCCCTCATAGCGGATGGATTCCAGGGCATCTTCGCCGCCAAAGGTGCCTGCCCCTTTGGCGATCGCCCGTTCGATATTTTCCTTAGGAACACCCGCCGCCTTTGCCTGATCGATGGCAGTCCGAAGCTGAAAATTGGCAGACGGGTCAGGTACGCCTGCGCGCGCTGCGATGATAATTGCCCGTGACATTTTTGCCGAAGTTGCTCCTTTGCCTGCATCTGTCTTGGCTTTTTGCCGTTGGATGGTTGCCCATTTACTATGTGACATGAATCTAATGGCGATCGTGTAATGGTCTAACCAATAGGATAAACAAAGATGAGGGAAACGAAGATAGGGTTGAAGAAAAGGCGTTGCTGAATCTAAGTATGATTTTCCCTCATCACCTTTATTGGGCAATGCCCAATTCTTAAAGGAAAGGCTGTGCGATCGCCATTGTGTGAGGTTGCGATCGCTTCGTGTCGAGTCACACTGCCATGAGGTCGAGTGACAATGGCAGCGTGTTGGGTCACACTGGCATTGTAGAGAGCGCAATTAGAAAGTTGAGTGGTGACATTGTCATTGCGCCAGGTTGCGATCGCATTGCAGGAGCTACGCCATAGACAGACGGTAGCCCGTGATGCTCTGCCTTATCTCACCAAGACACTCATGTACTTGCCACTGGCAAACGGTACGGGGGCATTGCTGAATGAGAATATGAATCTGCTCAAAGCCCCTTTCCTTCAGGAGAGGGGTTGGGGGAGAGGTCGCGCGCGCTGCGTTATCGAAACCTAACCCCTAACCCCTTCCCTGCGAGGGCAGGGGAACCGGATTTTGATTTAGTGACACCGTAAAAAGGTCTTCTGTTTGATAGAAAGGGGCGATCATGCTGGTTGCGTCAAATAATAATTGAACCGTTCCTGCAATTGCTCCATTGTTAAGTCCTGCGTCCAGTACTCTACTAGCGCATGACCCAATGCACTAGCAGCACGATCGGCGGGAGCAGAATTGTCTATTAATAATGACCAGAGCGATCGCAAATCGAAGTTTAAAGGATTGCCTTTAGGGTTAAGTAGCAAAAACAGATCGTATGCCATCTGAAGTTTGCCAATGACCACGGGTAACTCCTCGACGGGAATCTTTTGTGCCAACACATACGCCAGGGCTGGCGTTCCGGTAGATAGGGTAGAAATGAATTGCAGGACAGGACTTTTAAGAAACATTGTTAGCCCTTGAGTCGTTGTCATTTGCAACGTGTAGCGATCGATGATTTTTGCTGCCGCGATCGTTCGGGCATCTAAGTTGCGCAGAAAATGGGCGAGGCGGAGTTGTTTCGCTGGGGCGATCGCTTCTAGCAGTGCCAATGACAACGCCTCTATACCCCAAGCCATTCGCCCAGAACCACCTGCCGAAGAATCACCCATCACAATCGGTAACACGCGATCGCAAAACTCACCTAAAAGCTGTGCCCGATATTCAACCGCTTCCCGAATCGCGATTTCCTTAGGTCGATCGCCCCATTGCCAATCATAGGGCGGCTCCCACTCCCGCACGGGACGAAGGCGATCGACCTGAGAAACGATCGCCAGAGTCGGCAATTCTAAATCCTGCATTTCCTTCAGAAAATCGACATCCATTTGCAGCGCTGGATCAAGGGCAGGTGTGACCAGGAGGAGGAGATCGGCTTTTGTGCCAAAGTCCAGTACCTGTTCTCGAAAATCACTGCGGTTAACTTGTTCGTAACCTGGCGTGTCCCAAAGGATTAACGTTTCACCCTCTGCTTGCCACTGATAGCTTTGAATTTGGTCGGTGCTAGGCAATACATCTACTGCGATCGGCTCGGCTTGCACTTGTTGAGGTTGAGCCGATCGTGGCTGAACCCGATCGGCTTGAAACAGTGTGTTGATCAGGCTGCTTTTTCCGGCTCCGGTACGTCCGACTAGCAAGATATTCAGGGGCTTTTGTGCAACGACTTCGGCGGGCTGGGCTTGGGAAAGAATGTCGCGTAGGGTTTGAGTTTTAGCGAGGGGAATGGCGGGGTCTGTTGCGGTTCCGAAAGAATCGGGGAGAGCGCTGCCGCCGTAGAGGGCGATCGCTTGCTGACATAAATTGCGCAAAGCCGCTTCTCGCAAAAGTTGGCTGAGGTTGAACAATAGCTGCTGGTTTGCCTGATTGCTGGAAGGCTGACTGGCGCGTTTTGCAACTGCCACAACAGGGTTTAAGACCCACTGCGCCCAATCCCAAACTTGTCCCAGTTTGCGTGCCGAGGGTTCTAACTTGCGGTAAACTTCGTAGCCTTGGTAGGCTTGACCAACGGTTAATTGACTGAGTACGGGCGATAACTTTTGCATCCATTGATCCATGTCATCGACTGTTCCTCGAATCAGTCCGTAGGCTTGCGGCACATAGATGTTAAGAAGGGGATATTTAACTTCAGGATGGTGGATGTGGGCGATCGCGCTTACCAGATCTTGACAACGTTTCCAGAAAGTTTGCCAGTCTTCCCAAATTGGGCGATCGCTTTGTGCCGCCAACAAAAGTTCTTGAAGCACGATTGCCGCTTGTGCCCCTGTCCTTCCCTCCCCCGTTCCACCGGAAGATGCTGAAGACTTAAGTTCTTGATTAACCTCTGCGATCGCGGCTTCGACCTGGCGAATTTCGGGCTGTGTCCAGTTGACCAACAGCCAACGCCAGCCCAACAGCAACAGCGGCACTAAGCCCCAAATCCAATTAATGCCCCACTCATGGATTTGTAATCCTGCGGCAATCAGCAAGAAACTAACGAGGATGGCGATCGGGCTGATCAATACTAGCCACTGCCAAGATTTTAGTTGCACCATAACCTGTCCCAGCTTGCCTGATAAATTAAGTTGCCTGATGATATTAGACTGATGATACCGCTAGTACCTTTCAGTCGCACCGAGACAGACATGACTCGCAAAATTATCTACTTGGCTAGCCCCTACGGTTTCTCGGCTCAACAAAAGGCACTGCTGTTACCGCCTATTGTGCGATCGCTAGAAAGCTTGGGGGCTGAGGTTTGGGAACCGTTTGAGCGCAATAACCAGGTTGATCTTTCGCAGCCAGGATGGGCGTATCAGGTGGCGCAAGCAGATTTGAATGATGTGAAGAACTGTGATGGAATTTTCGCCATTGTGAATGGCACGCCTCCTGATGAAGGCGTAATGGTGGAGTTGGGTGTGGCGATCGCGCTCAACAAGGCAATCTTTTTGTTTCGAGATGATTTTCGACGGTGTACCGATAGCGAAAAATATCCCCTCAACCTGATGTTATTTGCAGGCTTGCCAGAGATAGGCTGGGAAAGCTGCTTTTACACTTCGGTTGAGGAGATTGGCGCACCAGATAAGTCGCTGTTTGGCTGGTTAGGGAGTTGCAATTAAATAACGCCCCGAACCGCCCCCTAAATCCCCCAGAATGGGGGACTTTGACAGGTTCGGAAGTCCCCCAGAATGGGGGATTTAGGGGGCTGATAAGTCAATGCATCCCATTGGGGTTTCATTTTCACGCAACTCCCTTAGCGTGAAGAATTAAAAGTCGATGCTGCTGTCAACGATGAATCATCACCTTCAAAAGCTGCTTCAAGTTGCTGCACCAAGAACTGCAAACCCCGACTTATTTGACCAACATTCACTTTCAGAGCATCAAAATCTAAATCAAAGTCTGTTCCTAGAGTGATGTCATCATCATTACTGATTAGGTTACTGATGCCAAAATCAGCGTTAATGTCATCAGCATCATTAGCGATCGCCACCTTGTCAGAATGGTCGTGAGAACCGTCATGAGAATGGCTGCTAGAATCGAGATTAGAATCGGTATCAAAACGGGTATCAGAATCGGTATTATCATCGTCATTACTCACGTTTTTGGTTTCTACTGAGTCAGCATCAAAGTTGGCGTTGGCAGCATTTTCCCCGTCATCAATTGCGACATTATTCGCCTCAAGGTCAGCACTGGCATCATCACTACTAGCGTCGATCGCCGCAGTGTCAACGTTACTATCTTGTGCTAGGAACGATGCTGCCAACTGTTCAAAACTATCGCTCAGTCCTTCAAAGCCATCACTGACCGCTTGAAACGCTTCACCGATAGACTCTGCATTATCTAACTCACTGAGGGCAGCCATCATGAACGGGTTCAAACTCGCATCTTCAGCGATGCTCAAACTCGAGTCTTGAGCTAACGGAGCAGGTGGCGTTACGGTCGTGGAATCTAAGCCCGGTATTGCGTCTGCCAATGCGTCTTCCAAAGACTGACCTGAAACGACTTGCAGCGATGGGTTCGTAACATCAACTGGAGCCTCAAGGCTGGATAAAGAACCTTCTTCAGCGAATGGATCGGGTGGCGTTATGGTCGTCGGATCTAAGCCCGGTATTGCATCTGCCAACGCGTCTTCTAAGGACTGACCGGAAACGATGCGTAAGGATGGGTTTGTGTCATTGCCAAGGGCATCAAGGCTAGACAGCATATCCATTAGAGACTGATCGAAGTCAGCGCTTTGTATAGAAGAGCCTTGTGATTCAGTCAATGCTGCATTCGTATCTAAACTTGTGACGGAAACATCAGCGGCTAATGCTGAGTCTTCCATGCCGAGGTTATCGACTGCTGCGATCGCATCTAACATTGAGTTGTCTCCATGATTTTCAAGATTTCGTTAACCGAAGGGAGAAGCGTTTGATATATTTTTTTTCAAAAATCTCTGAAATCAATATCTAATTGCCTCGCCCTCCGATGATCAACAAGGCTGATTAAGCAGATCGCACAACGTTTTTATTGAAGTTCGTTCGATTCTCTCCAGTCAAGAACCCACCTTTGCCATCTCCATCCAAATCTACGTTGGTATGAGTGTTGACATAGAAGAGTCCACCCAGTAACGCTGCTTGTTCTTGGGGCGTTAACTCAAACTCACCTGTGATTGTTCCAGCTTTCGCGCTCGTGGACGTATTGTTAAAATACCGAACTACCGTAGCATCAGCAAAGTTGCCCCGCACATCTCCTGCCGGGCTAAAGTGTAAGTGCGTTCCAGTGATTTGGTTGCCCTCCACGTCTTCAGGAACTCTCAGGAAGCCATCCAGGAACGGCTGAGCCTGGGCACCGTTAAGAATCACAGCGGTTGGGTCAATAGTCGTTTCTCCTTGGCTAAAGAGAGGTGCGCCATCAAAGTTTTTGTAAGTTCCGTTAACGCGCAACACGCCGCCTTTAAGGTCAAGATTGAGCCGAGTGCTGCCAGGGCTGTCGGTAGCAAAAGGAAATTCTTCGCCAGATCGGGCTGTACGGAATTTGAACGTATCATCACCAGGAGCCAAGAAATCATCGCCTTCACCACCTACTAGTTTGTCGCGTCCTTGACCTCCAGTCAGTTGCCCGCTCCCTTCTTGAGTATTGGAAAACTGGGAATTTTTGGCAGCATCAAGCGCAGTAGAACTGACTCTAAAGAAGTTACTCTCGTTGATGGTATCTGAGTTGACAAAGGCGAGCGAGGCTAAAATATGCCCGTCAGACTTGTCGATAATCAAGGTGTTGGTAACGCTGTCTAGAGGCTGGTTGAGTCCACCTTTACCAGGGTTTTTACCTTGGGCGATAACGATGTTGCTCATATCTAAACCATCGGCTAGAACAAAGCGATCGCGGTCTGGATTGAAGTCAAAAATCCGGTTAGTGGTTTCATCGCCCAACACAATCGTATCAGAGCCACCGCCTGTGGTGATGGTGTTTAGTCCAGCGCCGTTACCAAAGATGAGATCATTGCCACCTGCGCCAATCACGGTGTTGTTACCTGCGCCTGGATCAAGTAGATCGCCTTTAGCGCCAAACCTGCGAGTTAGATCTCTAACTTGGCGAGTTGCGTCAGCGTTAACGCCTTTTGCCGAAGATACATCGTCTAGGGAAATGTGGAACTGTGGCGCAGTACCCGGATTACCGTGATCATGATCGTCGGTCACAGCAGGTGCATTATCGACACTAAATCCCTGTAAATCTGAATCAGCGGGTTGGGGTGCAGTTGTTGTGGGATCTAAGCCAGGAATAACATCGGCAAGTGCTTCTGTCGGAGATTCTGTTGTCATTAGTCGCAATGAGTTAGCAACAGATGGATCGGCAGAGGACTCAAGGGAATCGCCAACGGGCGTGTTAGCAGTAGGTGCTTGAGCCTCACTAGGAGCTTGTTCCTGATCTAGGGCTTGAGCCTCTTGGGCAGCAACTTGTGGCTCAGGTTCAGTCACCACGACGGGCGCAACAGGGGCGGTAGGGGCAGCAGGCTCACCTAGGGCAGCATTTAAGGACTGACCTAATTCAGTCTCTTGAATGGATGAACCGATCGAGCTATTTGCAGTGGAATTAGAGTCAACAGGGCTGAGGATATCGGTTGCACCGACAGAATTGTGATTGTGATTATCTAGATGGGTATCAAGAGGCTTTGTTTCTAAGGCTTCCATGGTTTCTCCTAGTAATTGTGAAAAGAACGAACTGGAACTAAATAATTAATGACTCGTGATACAGAAGAACACACGTGGAGGAATAGCAGTTGCTAATGTTCATCTATACTCTCAGGGCAAAGCCTTGAGACAAGCTAATGAACTAAAACTTTCAGGTGAATAAATACTTTAGGATCTAGCAGAGCGATCGCCCATAGATCTCATTCAACGTACATTACAGAGGCAACCGTTAAGGAACGGCGGTACGAATGAAGGTTCTCAATCTGCTAGAAAAGCTTAACTGCTGTAGGTCATCCTACCCCCGACATTATAACAATCATTTCTCATGAATTCAAATTTAATTTACTATTTATTTTGAATTCATTCATGAATTGATGGGACGTTATTTCGGAGTGAAAAAAATTAGATCTAGTACAGGAATAGATTGTTCTCAACAGAGTGAAAAATACAGTCTACTCAAATACTAATGTTCCATCTCCTACAAAAGCAGGAACAGAGTTTTCTGGCTCTGGATAAGCTGCAATGCCATACTCTCGTTCGCCAGATGGCGCGTTTTCTCCTACTTCTAAAACAACTGTAAAAGTAGTGCCAGGTGCCAATGTGGGAGCGAATTCGACCCAGACTACACCAATTTCATCCACCCAGGCATCGCTTAATTCAACGCTCTGTCCGGTAGCGCGTGTCCCTAAAAATACTTGAGTTTTCTCTAAGTTGAAGGGCAGGCGACTTCCTTCTGGGGTAAGGTCACTAAAGCTGAGTTTTGCTAGTTCTTCTCCGGCGTTTTCGGGGATGGTGACTGTGAAGTAGGCTTTCTGATTGGCGATCGCCACGCGATTTAGTCTAGGAGCATGGTCAAAACTAATGGTTTGTAGATCTAAGCTTATTGCCCCTTCACCTAAGCCAATGAGTAGACTGGCAGCAGTCGTTGCAACTGTTAAATAAACCTGTCTCATGAATTCTCTCCTGTTTTTAGATCTGGGTTTTTACGAGCTACGCATCCACTACCAACGAACCGACCGGATGTGCAACACAGGCTAAAGCGTGCCCTGCCTCTCGGTCGGCAGCAGTCAGGGCAGTGGGTGCTGTGGCATAGCGAACGCGACCTTGAGTTCGCACTTTGCAAGCGCCACAGCCTCCTGCTCGGCAGGCATTGGGAATGCTAATGCCCTCTTGTTCGGCAAGTTCGAGAATGGAAAGCTCACCGTCTGCTAGAACGTTCACACCTGATTGACTAAAGCTGATCTCAGCAGTATCTACCGCGATAGGTTGAGCGATCGCCACGCGGGATAACTGATGTCCGTTGCCGTTACTCTCGGTCGTTCCTTTATTGCCTATAAATGTATCCTCAAGACCTGTTTCTGTTTTTAGCTGTGTGGTATTGCTGGCAGAAGCAGGGCGATATCCACCAAAGCTTTCTTCTTGGTAAGAAGACATCGGGAAGTCTAACGCCGTCAGGATAGATTTAATGTTTTGCATCCAGTCCTTAGAACCACAAACGTAGACAGCGCGATCGCTTAAATCGGGTACAACCATTTGCAGCATCATGTTTGAAATGCGTCCTGTCAGCCCTGTCCAATTGGACTGAGCAGAAGGTCTGCTGACAGTGAATGCTAACCGGAAGTTAGGGATTTGGGCTGCCATAACCTCTAGCTCGCGGCGAAAGATAATATCTTCGGGTGTCCGAGCGCTATGCAAGAAAATAATATCGCAGGGAGCCAGAGTATCTTGAACCCACCTTGCCATGCTCATCATGGGCGTAATGCCGCTGCCTGCGGATGCCAGGAGAATTTTGGGTGGTGCAGGCAGGCAGGTAAAGTTGCCCATCGGTGCGCCCCGAAGCTTGATGCGATCGCCTACTTGCAAGCGATCGTGCATCCAGTTAGAGACTAATCCAGGGGGAAGATCATTGCGCAGACGAGGCAGTCGCTTGATGGTGACAGCAAGATGATGAGGGCGTGTAGGCGAGGATGAAATAGAATAGGGACGTACAACAGGTTTTCCATCAATTTCCACTTCCAAATTCACGAATTGTCCAGGTTTGTAGTGAAATAGAGTGGCTGGCTCAGCTGTAAAACAAAAGGTCTTAACATCTGCTGTTTCATCAATGATGCGACAGCAACGCACCTGTAGATCGCCCTGCCATTCTGAAGCCATCTTTAATGGTTGATGCGAGGCAAGGTCTAACGAAGTCAGTGCCGTTAGTTCTTCGATCTGTAAATAAGTCTCTCCTAAAACCAGTAAGTCTCCTTTGTGGAGAGGCTTCCTTTCACTAGGTAAAAGCTCGGTGCTATTTAGAGTCGTGCCATGTTGACTAATGTTTTCAAAGTAATAAACATCATCTTCATAAGAAATGCGTCCATGGGTACGGCTTACATCTAGCGTCGTTAACACAATCTGACAGCGCGGATCTCTACCAATAATCCACTCGCGTTCATCGGCAGGTTCTAAGGTATAGTCTTGAAATAGTTGGTGGTTGAAGTTAACAGATTTCAGTTTCAACATGATGGTATTGAGATTAAAGGTCAGTTTGCCATAGCGCTATAGTCGTTGTTTCTTGCGTATAGACCGTTTTTTTACAGGTCTAACAATCGTCCGGGCAAGAGTTTCAGCATCGTGTAGGTAAGAAGCAAATGATTGCCAGCGGGGGGCTATTAAAACTTCAGGACTGGTTTTTCCGATCGCCTCTATTGCTGCCAAATGATCTGCTTCTCCCAACTGAAGTTCTTGTCGCAGCTTTTCACAAAAATCGAAGCTTCGAGAAGCATGGGTTACACCTTGTTCGATTAGCTCTTGCAGAACGCCTGTGTAAGTTTGTACGCGCAAATGGTGAGAAAGTCCGGGAAGAATTTTTACCAGCAGGTCAAGTTCATCGGGAGAGAGAGTTTCAAGCGATCGCCCCTTTAACAGTGCTGGATCAAGCTGAAGCCGCTGGAGTTGCTTGCGCAAACTATTTGCCATACTTTCCCGTTCGTATTGCTCACGGGTGCGTCCTAAGGTTTGAAACATCCAGATTGCACCAATCAGAACAACCAATGCATTGAACGCCAGCACGAACGTTGTGGGTAATCGATTTAGGGATGGACGTGCTCCATAGGAGAAGAACGCCCAGAAGGAGACGACAGTGAATACGGTAAAGGAAAAATGTTGTGCTTGTTCTGCGGAAACTGCTCGTCCACGCCACCGAGCATGTTGACGATAGAGTTTCTCGAGCGTTAACCCTAGGCTGAAGGTAATGGCGACAAGAACGCCGTAGGTGAGATAAACCGCGATCGCTTTGGGAATGGCGATCGCATGTCCATGGATATAAAATCCTGGATCGAATATTCGTGTGAGCAGAGCTTCTTCGTGAGTCCAAGCGCCAGTGAAATAATAATCCCAGTTGCCTGCATAAAGGAAATAGTAAAGGTAAAACCCAATGACCATTCCTAGATATCCATACTGTACGAGTCGCCGTCCTGGCAGTTGCAACTCCTGCCAATAGGATTTTTCTGCATCAATATCAATGCAAGCGACTTTGCAACCCACACAGGCGCTTTTTTCTTGTCCAGTGCTATCTACAGTGCGACACATGGATTGAGTAATGCCGGGTGCAACGTGAGCTTTACTACCTAGTAAGGCGCGTGGGCCCGTATAAATCATCTGAACCGGAGCCATGGGGCAGAAGTAGTTGCACCAGCTTTTTCCAGCGTAGAGATAACCAATGATTACAGCAGAGAAGATTGTTCCGATAAGGAAATAAGCCAGGGCAGTGCGATCGCCATTTACAAATAAGATTCGTATGCCTAAACCTAGTATGAATAATCCGAACTGTACGTAAAGATGATTTTCTCCTAACCAAGAATGTTCACCCACAGTAACCAACTCATATCGAACGTCGCGAGTCACTGGATCAACAACTTTACGTTTTCGTTGGATGCCCAAAGCCCGAGGAATTTGCGAGAAAAAAGATAACGGGCAGATTCGTCGCCAAAACTCATGACCTAGAGTCATTAAAATCAAAATACCCGCAGGCACAATCATTGCCCACCAAATTAAGACACTGAGGGAATAGGGTTTTTGGACAATGCAGTTTTCTCGGATTTTAATACAACTGGTGAGATCGAGATGAAAAGGACTGCTGAGGTTGCTTGGCTCAGTTAATAAAGGTGTGAAAGGATCGTAAAACAGTGAAGCAATTAACACTAGCCATCCGAGGGCAAGCACCCACCGGACGCGGTGCATAGTTCTTTCTGAAGCTTGGCTCAACATAGGATATCAGTATTCTAGGGGTGTTCTGAGAGAGATGATTATGGATGATTAAATAGTTAACGAGTCGATCGCAAACTATCCCAAGCCTTAATCAACTCGTCTGCCACATAGCTAATGGGTGCACGGGAACGCACTTTTATATTGGCTCCAACTGTCATTCCGGGCACCAATGAAAGCGGTTTTCCTTGACGTTCTAAAGACTGTGTTTTTAGTTTCACCTCAATCGGGAAAACTGTTTGTCCTGGAGTTTGTTGACTAGCAGGTAATGCTTCTCGACTGATTTTTGTTACTGTTCCCTTAACTGCTCCAAACTCAGTAAAAGGGTAAGCATCAATACGAACATCCACTGTCATTCCTTCTTGCAAATTAGCAATATCGGCGTTGGCAACTTGAATGCGAGCAATCAGAGATTCGCTAGGCACGACTTGGAGCAAAACCTGTGCAGGTTGGGCAACGACACCGGGTAACTTATGCACTAAATTAACTACTATGCCATTGACTGGAGCACGTAAGTCTTGACTTTCCAGGTCATGTTGAATTTGTTTAAGCTGTGCTGAGATTTGCAGCAGTTGACGCTCGTTGGTTTTAACAGTGGTATCAACCTGAGTGTCTAACGATGCCAACTGTTGTTGGACATCCTGGTAGGCAGTTGCTTGAACCCTTTGGGTTTCAACTTGGGCTTGTTGCTGGCTAAGCTGTAGTTGGCTTTTCTGGAGATTAGCCTGGTTAATTTGGCTTTGCAACGCACTAACATCCACAACTCGCTTCATAACATCTGCTCGAGCGATCGCCCCTGATTCGGCAAGCGGCTGCAACTTATCTAGCAATCCCTGCTCAACCTGAAGTTGGTACTCGGTCTGAGTTGCCTGGGAATTGGTTGCAGCAATTTGGGCGTTTAGATTAGAAGTTTGCAGTTGGTTAATCGATAGCTGATTGTTTAACTGCTGCTGAAACAGGGCATATCGTTGCTGTTGATCAGGAGCTAACCCAGCAGGGTTACCAGAGAGTTGTGACACGAGGAGCGATCGCTCTTGAATTTGATTTTTCAGTTCTGGAGGAAGTTCACCCGTCGCTGTCGCAAATTCACCTTGTCGTGCCATTCGCAGCGCCGCCACTTCTTGGATCATCTGTCCTCGCTGCTCTGACAAAGTTTCTAATTGATCATAGAGCGGGGTTTTATCAAGTTGCATTAACAACTGTCCTTTTTTGACCGTTTCTCCTTCGCGTACCATCACCGAAGTCACAACTCCGCCAACCCGCGACTGCACAACCTGAGTTTGAGAAATTGGCTCTAGCTTGCCTCTGGCTGCCACCACCACATCTACCCGTGCTACAACCGACCAAATGCCCGTTGCCGTTATGCCTAGCAGCATGATCTGGGTAATGCGTTCTACCCAAACAGCAGGCTGAGGAAGACTTAACGCGCCTCCATTCGCCTCCTCTTCTATTTGTTTAACGATCGACTCGTGGTGGTTTTGAAGAACGCGCAGAGGATTGAATGATGAAATCTTGGGGCTCATAGTATTCCTCCTTCAAGGTGATGCTGAATGGAATAATCAGCAGAATGATCAGTGCAACTAACGAGATGCTTGACTAAACAAGCTATAGTAAAGCTGCCGATTCGTCATTAAATCTGCGTGAGTACCTTGCTCGATAACGACACCAGATTGCATATAAATAATCCAATCTGCACCTGCAACAGTATTAAGACGGTGGGTAATAAAGAACACGGTGCGATCGCGGAAATAACTTCTTAATTGGGCACAAACTTGGCGTTCTGTTTCATAGTCTAAAGCACTGGTCGCCTCATCAAAAATTAACAGGCGTGGATTGCTAGCCACAACCCGTGCAATGGCAATTCGCTGACGTTGCCCACCCGACAATAGACCGCCGCGTTCGCCCACCGGAGTGTTATAGCCCTCTGGTAATTGCATAATAAAGTCATGGGCGTTGGCTACTTTTGCTGCTGCAATTACATCGTCATCTTCAAATTCTGAGAACAGAGTGATGTTGTCTCGAATACTACCCTCAAACAGCACAGAATCTTGAGGCACGTAGCCAATCTGCCGCCGTAGGGAACTCAATTTAACTTTGCTAATATCGAATCCATCAATCAAAATATTGCCGGATTGAGGCGTATACAAACGCGGTAAAAGTTTTACCAACGTACTTTTTCCTGAACCGCTTTGTCCGACCACCCCGACAAAGGCACCCGCTGGAATTTCTAAACTCACATTCGAGAGTTGCTGTTGCCCTGGCTTGAAACCAAAACAAAGATCCTGACACTGAACTCGACCCTCAATGGCAGGCATTCGGACATGGGCATCGTCTCGCTGAGGATCTGCCTCCATTGGGCTTTCGACAATATCTGCCAGTAGCTCCATTGATAATGAGGCTTCCTGAACCTGCTGCCAAAGGCGAGAGAGACGAGTGAAGGGGCCTGTAACTGAACCAGACAAGATGCGAAAGGCAATCAATCCGCCCAGTGTGAGTTTGCCTTCAATGACCAATCCTGCACCAATCCACAATACGAGAAAACCGCTAAGAGTGTTCAAAAATTGGCTAAATGAGCCAAAAATTGTAGTGATGTTTGAGGCGGTAAAACCGCTGGTGAGGTATTTAACATAGCGATCGCGCCACGTTGCTTCTACCAATCCTTCCATGTTCTGAGCCTTGACCGTAAACATTCCACCCAAGGCTTCAATTAAGTAAGATTGCACCTTCGAGCCATGATCTGCTCTGACTCGAATCAGCCGTCGTTGAATCGTTGCCACCAGCACTGTAGAAATCATGATGACCGGAAGCATCAGCAGTACACAAACCGTTAGCGGCACGCTGTATAGGAACATCACTGCCACGTACATGGTGGAAAAGATTACGTCTAACACAGCCGTCAGTGCCGTTCCTGTTAAGAACTGCCGAATCTTTTCTAGCTCTGCTAGCCTGGCTGATAACTCACCTACAGGGCGCTTTTCAAAGAAGCCGAGGGGCAAGTGCAACAAATGACGGATGACTTCGGTTCCCAGTCGTAAATCTAGTCGCAACGTTGTATTGGCAAATAAATAAGTTCGTAGAATTGTCAATATGCCTTCTAGTAAGGCAAACGCTACCATTAACAAACCAAAGGTCGGCATCGCGCCCTGATTCGCATTAACAATAACTTTATCAATGACCTGCTGTACTAACAGCGGGTTCGCTAGCCCAAGCACCTGCACAAATGCTGAAGCCAATAAGACCTGAACTAGAATTCCCCGTTGTGCGGCTAATAGCGGAAGAAACCAACTGAAGCCAAAATGTTTAATCGGAGTTTGGGGTTGGCGCTCTAAAATAACAGCGCGGCAGGAGCCTTTGTCTGAGTCTAGCCGCGACGCCAGTTCGGCAGGCGATACCCGTAGCAGTCCTGAACGAGGCGAACCGACAACGGCGGTCTTGGAAGTTGCCTCATACAGGACAGTTAAAAGACCCCGGCAAGGCACAATTGCCGGGGCGCTCAAGCGATTGAGTCCACCTGGCGAAGGGGTAAAGTGGACAATCCTGGCATCTAAACCAATCGCCTGAGCAATGCGAACACACAAATCTAGTGGATCAAATTCTTCTAGCGATCGCTGCCCCAACTGTCGCCGCATTGAATCAGGACGGTAAGGCAATTTGAGAAACTGACAAACCATGTCGAAACAAGCCACCACATCTTCCGTGAGATTAGGGGAGGGCGATCGCCGAACTGGGTAACTTTGGGGCTTACGATCTTGGGTGAGCAAGCCTACTGGCGCAGTCTCAACAGCGGCACCCGGCAACAAGCGTAAATCAATCGATGATTCGATTGATGATTCGATCGATCGGGGAATTGCACCCTTTAGAATTGCCGATGCTAGAAAGTTTCGATCAATTCCTAGCAAGCGCACCGGAAAAGGTGAAGGTTGCACTTGACGCAACTGCTGCGGCAAATTAACGGGCGTACCGACTGGCGTATTGAGTAATGCACCTCCACTGACCAGCCAAACTCGCTCATCTGACAATTGCAGCAACAGCGCCACAGGCTTTGTTTTAGACGGATACCAGTGGTGTACCGATGCTAATTCTTCCTGTTGAATATATCGCACTACGTCTTTAAGATTAACGCCCGAAAAGTAACTGGGCATTGCCGACAAAAAAGCAGAGAGAGTGTCAAATAATTCAATCAGGCTCACTTGCCGAGCGATCGCAGGCATTAAATACTTCAACGCCAACGGCTCAAATTCATCCGCAGACAATGCCAACGTTAGAATTGACTGTCCAGCCTCAGAGGTGGGCAGAGAAGTCGGCAAAGCTGCCCGCACTGTACCGACTGCAACCCGCCTCAACAAACTATCCCAGCCAATAACCGAACCTTTACCCGACACCGCTAAAGTTGGGCTTTGATGCGATGTCGGTCCTAAAACGCGTACCTGTCCTTGCACAACACAATGAATATCCGACGGCAACTCCTGATCAGGGTAAATCACATCTCCAGGATTGAAGGAACAGAGACGGAGTTTACATACGATCGCTTCTTGTAAATGTTCGGGTAGCGATCGATAGAGCCACGTTTCATAGAAAACGGGAAGGAACGAGCGAACTTGGATATCAACTTGCGTCATTACTTCTTTTGGAGATACTTTTTATACTGCTTCTGATTGCATCTGAATGCCACCGGGTTGCGACATCAACGTATTGACTTGAGCATTGAGCCAGCGATCGTATAAACGAGTCATTAAACTAGCGCGTACTGCCTCAGTTAAACGAGCCGCAATCAACTTTTCTAGCCGCACGATCCAAAAAACCTCACCGATCTTAATGGGCGCACAAACCGCAGTTTGTCCACCCCGAAATAGATTCGCCACTTCGGGTGGCAGTTCCGACATTGCCATCGGACCTAACCTGCCTCCAGGTCGTCCCTGACCATACTGACGAGCCAGCATTTCAAACTCGGCTCCATCATCTCGCAGATGAAAATAGAGCTCTTGCGCCAAAGGCAAATCAATCAATTGCAGCAAGCTAAACTCTACCTGATCAAACTCTGGCTTGAGCCGAATAAACTCAGCCTCGATTTGATTTGCAAAATAAGTTTGTTTAAACTTTTGCACCCGCAATTCTCGCAATATCACACCCTTAAAATAAACAGGCGTAATCTCCATCTGCTGACACCATTGACCTACAAATTCTTGTAGATTTGGCATCTCTGCATTAACGTCGCCGCCCAAAGCCGAAAATAGTTCTTGCTCTGATAGCGGGACTTGCTCGATCGCGCCGTCTAGTAAAACTTGTCCAACTAAAGGCTCTAAGAGCTTGTATTGGACTAATGCTGAAACAATTTGATCGCTGTTGAGTTGGCGATCGCCAATTTTCAATGCACTCATGACAACCTTCTAAATTCGTCAAAGAGAGCAGATGACCCCCTGAAATTCTCATGTCTCTATGAGCTTATTGTGCGACTCCAGATCCTTTTGTCAGGAGGCAATTTTCCGACGCGGTTCCCTCTTTGTTAAAAAGAAAACGGGGGATGGTCGGCTGGAGACACTATAAACTCTAAACTTTCCTTACTATGGCATCATAAGTTTGCGTAGTCAACCTCATATAACTTGTTAACTACGCAATCTGTAAATTCTGCCTCTGTCTAAAGCCATATATCACTAGAGTTGAAGCAGAATTTTAGATAAAATGAACGTGAAAAATTAAATCTAAACCAACGAAAATTTCTAGTTCTATTACTGTGCTAGAAAATAAAAACAATTTGAAATAGAACTGTGACTGCACTTAATTCATACGCAGATTGAACCCCTGCACAATCTGCATATACAACAGTTTCACCTAAGATCTGGTCTGAACTTAGAGGATGTTTGAAAAGTTATGGCAAGTCAGATTTTACGCCAATCGCCTCACCATAATCCGGATCATCGCCAGATAGATCAGAGTCTCTGAGGTCTGCGGAAGGTGTTCATAATCTTTGTTCAA
>JAESGK010000109.1_pt1 | contig 90986 bp, 94 predicted proteins | sample 9269681 | NCBI WGS metagenome assembly JAESGK01 (sample SAMN14515347, study PRJNA621673) | algae metagenome | isolation source: Timaviella obliquedivisa GSE-PSE-MK23-08B and co-occurring heterotrophs from... | place: USA: Grand Staircase Escalante National Monument, Utah | collected 2006-08-15 | reverse complement strand
AAAGCATCGCGCCAGTCAGCGATGATCCCACCGTCAGCCTGCCCTTGGCGGCAGCCTGACCGATCCGGCGACAGCCCGGAGGTCGTCGTGAGCGACGATCAGCTACACCACGCATCGGGACACGATCTTTGTCCTTCTCCGACGCGCTCCTCGGCTGTTACGCCGGACAACTCCTGACACTCGAAACGATTGTCAGAAGTTGTCCGGAGTTGTTCCGCTCCACGCGGATTCGGAGTCTCGTGAAACCGGCAAAGACCCTCCACGGGTCCAGGAGGCCGATGGCCACGTGGCTCGTCCGAACTGGCCCAGGGACGAGGGAGGGCTGGCTAGGGTTTCTCCCGGCTTTTTACGCCGAGCCGCTGGAGTGACCTTCCAGGGGCTCGGCTGGTTCTTGCGTTCCCGCATAAGCGGTCGGTCGGCCGGGCGTGTCCGCCATTGGGTTTCAGGCTGCGCGCGTGTGATCGATTCGCGTCAGATTTGCGACAGTCTCCCGGGACGGCCGGATAAGGGAGACCAACGACTATGTTATTGATCGGCAGGGACTGCACCCTGCCCTAGGTGGCTCCGCGACCGCGTCCTTGGACTTGGCCCCTTGCATCGCCCGCGTGGAGAACGGGAACGCCACCCAGTCACGACAGGGAGCCGTCCCGGGCAAGTGAACGGGCGGCTCGGCCTTGAGACAGGCCTCGTGCGACGATAGCAGAAATATAGGACGAATCCTGCTGATCTTGCAAGTACCAGAATTGGGGACCGCAAGGCGCTTTGCCCTTGGGGCCGGCTCCGCATGTTTTGCGTCCGTAAGGTCTTGTTATTCCGTCAAGAATCGGCGTCGGTGGGATCGATCCTCAGGCTGGGCTCCGACCGTCATCGAACTGTCATATAAAAGAAATAAATACATAGCGGCGACTCCCTAGGACTCCGGCCCACGCGAACCAGAGGAGGTCCAATGATCAATCGTACCATCGTCCTGACTGCGGCGGCTGCCGCATTCGGACTCGTCACTTCCGCTCAAGCACAGGGTGTCGATCCCAAGCTGGCGAAATACACGCCGGTCAGCGGAATTTCCGGCAATCTGAAGTCGATCGGCTCGGACACGCTCAACAACCTGATGACCTTGTGGGCCGAGGGCTTCAACAAGATGTACCCGAACGTGAAGATCGAGATCGAAGGCAAGGGCTCCTCGACCGCGCCGCCGGCGCTGGTTGCCGGCACCGCCCAGTTCGGCCCGATGTCGCGTCCGATGAAGGGCGCGGAGATCGACGCGTTCGAGAAGAAGTACGGCTATAAGCCGGCCGTGATTCGCAGCGCCGTCGATGCGCTCGCTGTGTTCGTCCACAAGGACAATCCGATCAAGTGCCTGTCGCTGCAGCAGGTCGATGCGATCTTCTCCAAGACCCGCAAGGGCGGCAACGACAAGGACATCGCCAACTGGTCGCAGCTCGGCGTCGAGGGCGAGTGGGCCAACAAGCCGATCTCGCTCTACGGTCGCAACTCGGCTTCCGGCACCTACGGCTACTTCAAGGAAGTCGCGCTGTTCAACGGCGACTACAAGGATGCCGTGAAGGAGCAGCCCGGCTCGTCGACCGTCGTCCAGGGCATCGCCTCCGACAAGTTCGCCATCGGCTACTCGGGCATCGGCTACAAGACGGCCGACGTGAAGGCGGTCCCGCTTTCCGCCAAGGCGGGCGGCAAGTGCGTCGAGGCGACGGCCGAAATGGCCTATGCCGGCGAGTTTCCGCTCGCCCGCTTCCTCTACATCTACACCAACATCAACCCGAACCAGCCGGTCGAGCCGGTGCGGGCGGAGTTCATCAAGTTCATCTACTCGCAGGAAGGCCAGGCGGCGACCGTCAAGGACGGCTACTTCCCGGTTACCTCGGCCATCGCCGAGGACGACCTCAAGGCGATGAAGATCAAGTAGGCCGTTCGACGGGCGGTGGCCGGCATCGGGCCGGCCACCGTTTTGCCGATAGTATGTCGTTTGGATGAGCTGGGACGTACGGGGGAAGCACTATGCCGCAAAATGCAGCCACTGCAGCCACGCAGGGTGCTTCGGCTCTCGTCGGCAAGCGCGACAAGACGACCAAGAAATCGGTGATCTTTGCCGACAAGGCGGCCGACTGGATCATCACGGTCGGCGGTCTCGGCGTCATCCTCGCCGTCTTCGGCATCATGATCTTCCTGCTCCAGGTGGTGGTGCCGCTGTTCACCGGCGGCTCGACCGTCGCGACCGTCAGCGGCAAGGCGCCCGACAAGCCCGGCACGGTCGTCATGGACCGGGTGGACGAGTACCGGACGCTCTCGGTCGCCGTGACGACGCGCGGCGACCTGAGTGCCTTCCATGTGCCGACCGGCAGGGCCATCGACGCGCCGACTTTCGACTTCGGCGGCAAGACGGCGACCGCTTTCGCACGTACCATCGCCACCGGCGATATTGCCTTCGGCTTCGCCGACGGCAACGTCCGCTTCGGCAAGACCGGCTTCGAGGTCAAGGTGATTCCGCTGGCCGACGTGCCGGCCGGCGCCACGGTACTCGATCGCAATGACCGCACCGATGGCCGGCAGATATTCACCACATTGCCGGGCAACCAGGCGCGCCAGATTTCGATTTCCGCCTCTATGGCGGAGCCGCAGGAGGTCTCCCCGGGCGCCGCCATCGTCGGCATCGACTATCGCGTCGGCGGCACGGTCGAACGCCCGACGCGCGCTTTCGTCACCGTGGACGACAAGGGAATCGCGCGGCTCAGCCTCGCCGAAACCAAGGTCAATCTCCTGACCCGCAAGGAGACCACCGAGATCACCACCTCGACCCTGCCGGCGTTGCCGGCCGGCGTGGTGGTCAAGGCGGTCCTGATGACCGAGAAGGCGGACCAGGTCTACATCGCCGAGAAGTCGGGCCGCGTGCATCGCTACGACACGCGCGACATGACCGCTCCCAAGCTTGCCGAGACGGTCGACCTCCTGCCGCAGGGCGTCGAGCTGACGGTCTTCAGCTTCCTGATCGGCGAGCAATCGCTCGTGGTCGGCACGTCGGATGGCTCGGTCGACGTCTATTTCCGCCTCCAGCAGGCAGGCGCGCGCTCGACCGACGGCTATACGCTGGTGCGTGCGCACCGGCTCGAGAAGCAGGGTGCGGCCATCGTGGCCATGGATGTTTCCAAGCGCACCAAGATGTTCGTGACCGCCGATGCCAAGGGCGAGACCTGGGTCCGGCACAGCACGACGGAGCAGACGCTTCTGCGCTTGCGCCCACCGGCGGATTTCGGCGCGGCGGACTACAAGGCCGTGGCCTTCGCACCGCGCGACGATGCCGTGCTGGCGGTCGCCGGCGGCGGACGCTATGTCGAATGGAACGTGTCCATTCCCCACCCGGAGACGACGTGGTCGTCGATCTTCGGCAGGATCTGGTACGAGGGCTACTCCGGGCCGGAATACACGTGGCAGTCGTCGTCCGGCACCGATTCGTTCGAGCCCAAGTTCTCGCTCGTGCCGCTGATCTTCGGCACCCTGAAATCGACCTTCTACGCCCTGCTCATGGCGGTGCCGCTGGCCCTGGCGGCAGCCATCTTCACGTCCGAATTTCTCCACCCCACCGTTCGCTCAGTCGTCAAGCCGGCGATGGAGATGATGGCGTCCCTGCCGTCCGTCGTGCTGGGCTTCATCGCCGCGCTGATCGTGGCACCCATCGTCGAACAGCACATCACCAGCGTGCTGCTCGCCTTCGTCTTCGTGCCGTTGGCGCTGATCGTGGCCGCCTACTCGTGGCAATTCATGCCGCAGACCCAGTCGATTCGATTGAGCGGCGTGCCCCGTTTCATTCTGATGTTCGTGGCGTTGGCCGTCGGCTTGTGGCTCGCCAGCGTTCTCGGCGGCCCGCTGGAGCGGCTGATGTTCGCCGGCGACTTCAAGGCCTGGGTCAACCGCGACCGCGGCTCGCCGGTCCCGTTCATGACCGTGATCCTCTTGCCTGCGGCGTTCCTCGCGGCATCTTACGCGCTGCGCCGGTTCGGGCCCGGCCCGCGCATCGATGGCATGCTGCGTCGCGCGAACGGCTCGCAGGCGGCGGCCCTCGACGGTGGGCGCTGGTTCGGCCTCATCGTTGCCGCCCTGATCCTGTCCTATGTCGTTTCTTCCCTGCTCGCCGGCGTCGGCTACGATCCGCGCGGCGGCATGATCGACACCTACGTGCAGCGCAACACGCTGGTCGTCGGCTTCGCCATGGGCTTCGCCGTCATTCCGATCATCTACACCATCGCCGAGGACGCGCTGAACTCCGTGCCGGAACACCTGCGCGGCGCCTCTCTCGCCTGCGGAGCAACCCAGTGGCAGACGGCCACCAGGGTCATCCTACCAACGGCGGCCAGCGGCGTGTTCGCCGCGGTGATGATCGGCATGGGACGCGCCGTCGGCGAAACCATGATCGTCGTAATGGCGGCTGGCAACACGCCGATCCTGGACATGAACATCTTCAACGGATTGCGCGCGCTGTCGGCGAACATCGCGGTGGAGCTGCCCGAAGCAGTGCGCGACGACTCGCTCTATCGCATGCTGTTCCTCGCCGCTCTGACCCTGTTCGTCATCACTTTCGTGGTCAATACGGCGGCCGAGGTAATTCGCCAGCGCTTCCGCAAGCGCGCGGTCTCGTTGTGATCGATCGGGGAGAACGCGAATGACCGCCGTCAACATCGACACCGCCGCCTCTACCGGCAAGGCGAAGTCTTCCGTCTACCGCCGGGCGCATGCCGCCGACCTGAGCGCCGTCGGCGAACCGTTCCAGTGGGTTCTGGGCGGTGCCTTGGCGATGGGCTGCGTCTTGATCGCGGGCCTTCTCCTGCTGGTCTTCTGGAACGGTCTCGTCACCTTCTGGCCCAAGCCGATCGAGGTCGTCCGCCTGACGGACGGAGCGATGGTGGCCGGCGAGCCGTTCCGCACCGAGAGCTTTCGGGTCACGGCAGATCAGCTCGCCAAGGTGCCGGCCGACAAACGAGCCGCTATCGCCGCCAACGACGGCTTCGCCGACCGCACGCTCTACCGGATCGGCAACTACGACATCTACAACGACGACTTCCGCTGGGTGCCCAACTACGACGTGGCTTCCGTCGAACGGCCCGCCGACATGGTCTATGTCGAGCGTCTCGAGTGGGGTCCTCTGATCGGACGCATCAAGAGTGCCATCGTCAACGGGACCGCGGTTCCGGCCGACCGCCTGACACCGGCTGGCCTCGCCGCCGCGCACGATGCGGCCCGCGCCCGGTGGGCGCAGATCCAACACATCGAGCGAGACCTGATCGGCGACGTCAATCACACGATCGAGAAGGCCCGGCTGCGGGTACGCAGCGTCGAACTCTCCTCCGGTGCCGACAGTGCGGCCTACAGAGCGGCCCAGCAGCGCTTCAGCGACGAGAACGTCAAGCTCCAGGAGCGGTTCCAGGCGCTTACCAAGCAAGCTCAGGCACTGCGCGCCGAGGATGCCAAGGACACGGTCACCTTTGCCGAGATCGGCGGCAAGGAGAAGGCGGTGAACCTGTCCGCCGTGGTGCGCTTCTTCCAGCCGAACGAGCTTTCGATCTTCGGGAAGATCGGTGTCTATCTCGGTCGCTGGTGGGAGTTCCTGTCGACGGAACCACGCGAAGCCAACACCGAAGGCGGCATTCTGCCGGCCATCTTTGGTACGGTTGCGATGACCCTGTTGCTGGTGATCTTCGTGGCGCCGTTCGGTGTCATCACCGCACTGTATCTGCGCGAGTACGCCAAGCAGGGCCGTCTGGTCGCGGTGGTGCGTATTTCCGTCAACAATCTGGCCGGCGTGCCGTCGATCGTCTACGGCGTGTTCGGTCTGGGTTTCTTCGCCTATATCGTGGGTGGCTCGATCGACCAGGTGTTCTTTCCGGAGCGGTTGCCGAGCCCGACCTTCGGCACCGGCGGCCTCTTCTGGGCGGCGCTGACCCTGGCGTTGCTCACCGTGCCGGTGGTGATCGTCGCCACGGAGGAGGCGCTGGCCGCCGTGCCGCGCTCCATGCGCGAGGGCTCGCTCGCCTGCGGGGCATCGAAGTGGCAGACGATCCGACGCATCGTCCTTCCGCGAGCCATGCCCGGTATCATGACGGGAATCATTCTCGCCATGGCGCGAGGTGCCGGCGAGGTCGCGCCGCTGATGCTGGTCGGCGTCGTCAAGCTGGCGCCGGAGCTGCCGATCGACGGCTATTTTCCCTACATCCACCTGGAGCGCAGCTTCATGCACCTGGGCTTCCACATCTACGACGTGGGCTTCCAGTCGCGGAACTCCGAGGCCGGCAAGCCGATGGTGTTCGTCACGACCCTGCTTCTCATTCTTCTGATCGTCGTCATGAACGCCGCGGCGATCTATATCCGCAACCGCCTGCGCCGCCAATTTGCCGGCAGCCAATTCTAGAATCGACGGAGAATCACATGCCCGACGGCAGCCAGGTCGAGTACGACAAGACGGTCTACCATCCCGTGCGCGGCGAAAACGGCACGGCCCTGGATATCGAGAAGTTCTCGCTGTGGTACAGCGAGAAGCAGGCGCTGTTCGAGAACTCCCTCGTCGTCGAGCGCGGCCTCGTTACGGCCCTGATCGGGCCTTCGGGTTGCGGCAAGTCGACCCTGCTGCGCTCCATCAACCGCATGAACGACCTCATCGACGGTCTGCGCATCGGCGGCCAGATGAAGATCGACGGCCGCGACATCTACGGACCCGGCATCGACGTGATCGCACTCCGGAAGCGGATGGGGATGGTGTTCCAGAAGCCCAATCCGTTTCCGATGACGATCTTCGAGAACGTCATCTATCCTCTCCGGGTCGACGGCGTGACCGACAAGACGATGCTGGAAGAGACGGTGGAGCGCTCGCTCAGGGGATCCGCCCTTTGGGACGAGGCCAAGGACCGCCTGCACGAGAGCGCGCTCGGCATGTCGGGCGGCCAGCAGCAGCGGCTGTGCATCGCGCGGGCCATCGCGGGCGATCCCGAGGTGCTGCTGATGGACGAGCCGTGCTCCGCCCTCGATCCGATCGCGACATCGCGCATCGAGGAGCTGATCGACGAACTGTCCGGTCACTACACGATCGTGATCGTCACCCACAACATGCAGCAGGCGGCGCGGGTCTCGCAAAATACTGCCTTCATGTATCTCGGCCGGCTGATCGAGTACGGCGCGACCGAGACGATGTTCACGACACCGAAGGCGGAACGCACCCAAGCCTATATCACCGGGCGTTTCGGCTGAGGCAGTCCGCGCGACGCGGCGGGCAACTGAGGAAGGGAATTCGACATGGCGGGCGAACATACGCTGAAGCGGTTCGACGAGGAGCTGGAGCGGTTGAGCGCGACGATCAGCGAAATGGGCGGCCTGGCCGAGAGCCAGCTCGCGCAGTGCCTGGCGGCATTGCATGAGCGCGACACGGCGGCGGCAGAGAAGGTGATTGCCGACGACGCCAGGGTCGACGCGCTCGACGAGGCGGTGCAGGACCAAACGGTCAAGCTGCTGGCGCTGCGCCAGCCGATGGCGGTCGACCTGCGCGTCATCCTGTCGTCGATCAAGATCGCGGCGGCGCTGGAGCGCATCGCCGACTACGCCAAGAACACGGCCAAGCGTACCATCGTGCTTTCGCAGGGTACGCCGCCGCCGGCGGCCGTCTCCGGCATCGAACGGCTGGGCCGGCTGGTGCGGACGGCGCTCAAGGACGTGCTCGATGCCTTCACCCAGGGCGATGTCGCCAAGGCGCGCGACGTGTGGGAGCGCGACGAGGAGATCGACCAGGTCTACACTGGCCTGTTCCGCGAGCTGCTGACCTACATGATGGAGGACCCGCGCACGATCACGGCCTGCACGCATCTTCTGTTCATGGCCAAGAACATCGAGCGTGCCGGCGACCATGTCACCAACATCGCCGAGCTGGTCAGCTTCCGGTCGACCGGCCACGGCTTCGACGAGGCGCGGCCCAAGGGCAGCGCCGCGCTCTACGCCACGAGCACCGCATCGTGAGCGTGGCCGGCACCATGGCCTCCCGTCGCGACAGCCAGACGTCGTCGATGAAGCCGAGCGTGCTGATCGTCGAGGACGAGACCGCGCTGGTCGAGCTGCTGCGCTACAACCTCGAACAGTCGGGGTTCAAGGTCGTGGTTGCGGGCGATGGCGAGGAGGCGCTGGCCGCGGCCCAGGAGGACGTGCCCGATATCATCCTGCTCGACTGGATGCTGCCGCTGATGTCGGGCATCGAGGTCTGCCGCCAGCTTCGCCGCCAGACTTCGACCGCCAACGTGCCGATCATCATGTTGACGGCGCGCGGCGAGGAGGGCGATCGCATACGCGGGCTCGATGCCGGTGCCGACGATTACGTCTCCAAGCCGTTCTCGCCGACCGAGCTGGTGGCGCGCATCCGCGCCGTGCTGCGGCGCATCCGTCCGGCGCTGGCCGACGAGGCGCTTTCCTACGCCGACATCGTCATGGACCTTGTCGCACATCGCGTCATCCGGGCCGGCAAGCCGGTCCATCTCGGCCCCACGGAATTCCGCCTGCTGCGCCATTTCATGGAGCACCCCGGCCGTGTCTTCTCGCGCGAGCAGCTGCTCGATTCGGTGTGGGGCAAGGACGTCTATGTCGAGGCCCGCACCGTCGATGTCCATATTCGTCGCCTGCGCATGGCATTGAACGGCGAGAGCCAGGCCGATCTCATCCGCACCGTTCGTGCCGCCGGCTACGCCCTCGACTCCGCTCCGGGCTGAGGTCGGCCCGCCGCCCGCGTCACGGATTCTTGAAGTAGAAGCGCGACACGCAGGGCAGGTGGTCGCTCAGGTTCTCCTTGATCTCGCGCATGACGGCGCGGACCGCCGGCGCCTTGAGGTCGCCGGCCTGGGCGAGCGTCTCCTCGATCGGCTTCCACCGGATCGGCTTTGCGAGCTTGTCGGCCCGGGCGACCGCCGACATGGAGACGACGCCCAGGTCGATGCGGGACAGGAACTTGCTGCTCTGGTTGGCAAGCCAGAGGTAGGAGAAGTCGCTTTCGTCGTTGATGTCCTGGAAGCCGACCTTGCCCGTGGCCTCAAGGGCATGGAAAGGCGCCCACGACTTCGCGTCGCTCGGCGGCGCGTTGAAGTCGCCCATGATCATGACGTCCGAGCCGGCGGGCAGGGCTTCGTCGGTCATCCACTTCGAGAGGATCTCGGCCGAGCGCTTGCGCTGCGGGAAGCCGTCGCCCATCGCCTTGAGGTGGACGCCCAGCGCCTGGAACTCGAGCTTGTCGGGGCCGCCGTTGTAGGGATCTTCGGAATCGGCGTCTTCGGTCGGAATGCGCGCCGTGAAGTGGCCGTAGAGCGGCGTGCGGCCGGCGAAGGCATCGATCGGCGGATTGCCGAACTTGTGCGTGCCCCTCTTGAAGAGTTCCTCGACGTCGCCCTTGGCGCGCAGCCAGTCGCGATCCCACATCATCGCCACGCGCTGTTCGCCGCCGGCCTGCGTGTAGAAGACGACGTAGTGGCCGGCGCCGCGGGCGGTCAGTTCCTCGGCAACGACGTCGAGCGCTCCAGGGTATCTCCCATCCGATGTCGGGCCGGCGATTTCCTGGAAGATGAACAGGTCGGCGTTGAGCGCCTCCAGTGTGTCGATGACGAGCCCGAGACGGCGCTTGTCCTTGGCGACGGATTTCTGCGCGCCGAACCACTCGATGTTCCATTGGACCATGTCGAGATACTTGTCCGTGCCGCGATACTCGTCGGGCACGAGATCGGACAGGGCGTCCGAGAGATTGTCGTTGTCCGACGTGACGACATTGTCGCGTGACGACACACCCGAGCTGCGTCCCGCAGCGGCGCGTGCACGGGATTTGACGATGCGCTTCTTGGCCATGATGAATCCCCCCAAGACACTCGACCACTCTACCCATGAGGGTAGGGCGGTCGTGGCGGGATGGCCATGGTTGTATCTGCACATCACAAAAGCTTCTTGTGATCGATGCTGTCGGGTTTTCCACACCGCCAGTAACGGTTTTGTAGCGTCGGGCCCCTACATGAGGGATGCCCATTCCCGGTCGGCAACCCCACGCCCCCGCTTCGGAATGGGCAGGTTCCCCCGGCGCGGTGACACCCCGACGCCGATTTACTCCCCCTCCTTCCCTCAGGAAGGAGGGGTTTCTTTTGCGAAGCGGCGGCGCACGATGATCGCCAGCACCAGGGCGGGCAGGCCGAGCAACGCTGTGTAGACGAAGAATATCTCGTAACCGCTGAACGCGCGGCTCGAATAGCGCGCTGCTTCCAGGCTGTCGACAATAAGGCCGGAGTACCCGCCGAGGAGCTTGCCGGGCAAGGTCATGATCGAGCTGAACAGCGCATATTGCGTGGCCGTATAGGCGGTGTTGGTGAGGCCTGAGAGGAATGCGATGAAGATGGTGCCGGCCATGCCGCTCACCAGATTGTCCACGCTGATTGCAATGGTGAGAATCGACACGTCAGGGTGTGCGACGTAAGCAAGCCAAGCGAAGATGAGATTGGATGCAGAAATCAGGAACACCGACGGCGCCAGCAGGCGAGATGCTCCGAGGCGAAAGACCAGCACGCCGCCTAGAAACGTGCCCAGCACTGTCATCACGAACCCATAGAGCTTGGTGACGTTTGCGATCTGCTCCTTGCTAAACCCGATATCGATATAGAAAGGGTTCGCCATCACGCCCATGGCAATATCGCTCAGTCGGAAAAGGCTAATGAAAGCCAAGAGTACCAGGGCGAGCCAACCAAAACGGGCGAAGAAGTCGACAAAGGGACAGACGATCGCGCCATAGAGAAAGACAAGAGTGTCACGTAGCCAGCCGGGGAGAGAATGCAATGTCGCAGCGAACTCCGCGATCTTGCCTTCGCGCTGGGCCGTGCCTGCGGCGATGCGTTTTTCGGGTTCGGTGATCAGCAGGGTCGTGACAATGCCGACCAGCCCCATGGCGGCCATGACCTGATAGGCCACTTTCCACGAGGAGAACTCGGCAATGTAGAAAGCGCCTGCGCCGGCTATAAGCCGTACAGCAATACTGTAGCCGAGCTGATAGGTGGCAGCGGTCGCACCCTGCAGGCTTTCGTCGGTCGATTCGATGCGGAAAGCGTCGAGGGCGATATCCTGCGTCGCGGAGGAGAAAGCGACGAGAAGGGCGAAGACTGCGATGTACCAGAGGTCGACAACGGGGTCGTATTGCGACATCGCGAACAGGCCACTCGCTATGCCAATCTGCGCGAGCAGCATCCAAGAACGTCGGCGGCCCAGCCATCGCGTCAGCAATGGCAACGGCACGCGGTCGACCACCGGCGACCAGACGAACTTGACGGAGTAGGTGATGCCGATCCAGCTCACGAAGCCGATCGCTGTACGGCTCACACCGAATTCGCGCAGCCAGGCCGAGAGCGTTGAGAAAACGAGCAGGAACGGCAGCCCAGCCGAGAAGCCGAGGAACAAGAGCTGGAACACACGCGGATGCGTGTAGATCGCGAATGTCTCGCGCCAGCTCCGGGTTTGCGATGAAGCGCTCAAATCAGCGCCTTCAGCGGCTGCTCGGGTCGCGCGCCGACGTGGGAGATGATCTCGGCGGCGGCGACGCCGCCGAGGCGCGCGCATTCGGCCAGCGGCTTGTCGTGCGTGAGGCCAAACAGAAATCCGGCGGCGTAGAGATCGCCGGCGCCGGTGGTGTCGACCACCTTGGCGACGGGGGCGGCCGGCACGGCGTGGGTCTCGCTGCCCTTGACGACGACCGAGCCTTTTTCGCTGCGCGTGAGGGCAGCGATCTTGCCTTCCTTGCGCGCGGCCTCGACCGCCTCCTCGAACGTGTCGACCTCGTAGAGCGACTTGATCTCGGCCTCGTTGCCGAAAAAGATGTCGACCTTGTCGCGGATCAGGGCGCGGAACTCGTCGCGGTAGCGGTGGACGCAGAACGAGTCGGAAAGCGTGATCGAGACCTGCCGGCCGGCGGCGTGGGCCGCGTCGAAGGCCTTCAGCACGGCCTGCTTGGCAGCCGGCGCGTCCCACAGATAGCCCTCGACATAGGTCACCTGGGCGCTCGCCACGCGCTTCACGTCGATGTCGTGCGGTCCGAGGCCGGTGCAGGCGCCGAGATAGGTGTTCATGGTGCGCTGCGCGTCGGGCGTCACCAGGATCAGGCAGCGCGCGGTCGCCGGGCCTGTGGTGGCGCTCTTGGTCTCGAACGACACGCCGGTCGCCTTGAGATCGTGGCAGAACACGGCGCCGAGCTGGTCGTTGCGCACCTTGCCGATGTAGGCGCCCTTGCCGCCGAACGAGGCGACGCCGGCCATGGTGTTGCCGCACGAGCCGCCGGAGACTTCGACACCGGGCCCCATGGCGGCGTAGAGCGCCTCGGCCCGGGCCTCGTCGACCAGCATCATGCTGCCCTTCACCAGGCCATGGCGGCCAAGGAAGGCCTCCTCGGAGCGCGAGATGACGTCGACGATGGCGTTGCCGATTCCCAGGACGTCGAAGGCAGCGGATGTCATGAAGTCTCCAGTGTCTTTGCAGAGTTGAGTCGTTACAGCGTCAGCAGATGCATGCCCGGCCGGGTCTCTTCCAGCAAGGTCACGATCCCGGCGATGGTGAAGGGAACGTCGGTGCGCAGGCTCGCGCGATCGATGTCGAGCGACCGCAGGCCCATTTCGCACACGATGAAGCGGCAGCCAAGCTCCACGCAGGCCTGGAGCAACGTCTCGAAGTCGCCGACGCCGCGCTGGCGATTGAGCGCGTCGCGGTCCCAGTCTTTGAGCGCGGGCGGTGGACCGGTGAGGGCGTGGATGCCGCCAATGGTAAAAAACAGGACCGCTGGCTTGTTCACGGCGAGGGCGGCTGCTGCGAGGGCGAGTGCATAGTGGGCGCTCTCGTAGTCGCCCGAGCGCAGGATCACCGAGACGCCGCCGTCGCTCATGGCCTGCCACAGGTCGGGCAATCTGCCCGCTTGACGATGGCCATCTCGTCGAACGACGCACTGAGCGCGTCGTACATCAGGAGCCGGCCCGAGAGCGAGCGGCCGATGCCCAGGATTTCCTTCACCACTTCGGTGGCCTGCAGCGTCCCCAGCGTGCCCGCCAGCGCACCCAGCACGCCCGCCTGGGCGCAGCTCGGCACGGCCTCCTCCGACGGGGCGGCGGGAAAGACGCAGCGCAGGCAGGGATGTCCCGGCCCGTGCCAGGCCTTGTAGGTCGAGATCTGGCCGTCGAAGCGCAGGATCGCGGCGGAAACCAGAATCTTCTCGAGGCGATAGCAGGTGTCGTTCAGCAGGTAGCGGGTCGCGAAATTGTCGCTGCCGTCGGCCACCATGTCGTAGCCGGCCAGGATGCGCCCGGCATTGTCCGCCGTCAGCCGCTCGTCGTGGACCTGCACGCGCACTTCCGGATTGATGTCGCCCAGCGCGCGCCGCGCGCTCTCGACCTTGGAGACACCCACGTCCGACGTGCGATGGATGACCTGGCGCTGCAGGTTGGAGAGGTCGACCGTGTCGTGGTCGATCACCCCCAGGGTGCCGATGCCGGCGGCGGCCAGATACTGCAGCAGGGGTGCACCGAGGCCGCCGGCGCCGACCACCAGCACCTTCGCGGCGATCAGCCGCGCCTGACCCACGCCGCCGATCTCGGCCAGCACGATATGGCGCGCGTAACGGCGGATCTGCGGCTCGGTGAGGGGCTCGGTGAGATCGGGCAGCAACGTCATGGTCCGCTTATAGCATGGGAGCCCGGGACCAATGCTGCTACAGCCAACCCGATGACCACGACCCCAACTTCGACCACCACCCGCCCGACCCTGACGCCGGTCCTGCTGATCCTGCTGGCCCTGCTGTCGTCGTTCACGCCGCTGTCGATCGACATGTACCTGCCGGCGCTGCCGACGATCGCGGCCGATCTCGAGGGCACCGCGGGCGACATCCAGCTCACGCTCTCGGCCTTCATGATCGCCTTCGGCCTCGGCCAGATTTTTTACGGTCCTGCCGGCGATCGCTTCGGCCGCCGCCCGGTCGTCCTGGTCGGTCTGGTCATCTATGTCCTGACCAGCATCGGCTGCGCCTTCGCGGGCGAGGCCGGCCAGCTGGTCGGCTTGCGCTTCCTGCAAGGCCTCGCGGCCTGCGGCGGCGTGGTGCTGGCGCGCACCATGGTGCGCGACCTCGCCGAAAAGGACCAGGCGGCGCGCGCCATGTCGCTGATGATGGCCTGCACCTCGCTCGCCCCCATGCTGGCGCCGCTGATCGGCGGGCAGGTCCTGTGGTTCCTGGGCTGGCGGGCGATCTTCTGGGTGCTGGCCGGCTTCGGCGTGGTGGCGCTGGCCGCCGCCTGGTGGCGCCTGCCCGAAACCCTGCGGCCCGAACACCGCCAGCCGCTGGTGCTGTCGTCGGTGCTCGGGCGCTTCGGCGAGCTGTTCCGCCATCGCGCCTTCATGGGCTATGCGCTCGCGGGCGCGTTCCAGTTCGCGGCGCTGTTCTCGTTCCTGTCGGGCGCGCCCTTCGTGTTCATCGAGCGCTACGGCGTGGCGCCGCGCGAGTTCGGCGTGATCTTCGCCGGCATGATCGTGTTCATGACCGTGGGCAGCCTGCTCAACGCCAGGTTCGTGGCGGTGTTCGGCGCCGGCAAAATCCTCCGCCATGCCGTGCTCGTGCCGGCGGTCGCCGGCTCCACGGCGATGGCGATGGGCTGGATCGAGGCGCGCACCGGCGCGATCGGCCTGTGGCCGTTCCTGGTCTGCTTCGTGCTGCAGATCGCGGCCATCAGCCTGATCGGCGCCAATTCCATGGCGATGGCGCTGCAGCGCTATCCCCACATGGCGGGCACGGCTTCGTCGCTGACGGGCGTGATCACCTTCGGCCTGGGGGCCGCCTTCGGCGCCGCCGTCGGCCAGGCGCTGGACGGCACCATCGCCCCCATGACCACCGCGATCGGCCTGGCGGGGATCCTCTGCCTGCTGTCGCACCGGGTGTTGGTGCGGAAGGGGTAGGCCGACGCCTGCGATGCTCGACGCCGCGGGCTAAAAGGCCTTCGGCAATCCCGCCTGCTTCATGATCGCGTTGGCGGTGTGCCGCGAAAGGATTTTGGGGCGGTCGTCGGCCACGTCACCCGGACAGGTGCACGCTCTGATCTTCGACCCAATGGATCGTCATGTCGCGAGGCGTCGAAGGCGAGGCCAAAAGCCGGGCATTCAGGGCCAGTAGCTCGGGAACAATTCCCTGGAGGCGCCGAACGAGGCGCTCTTTGTCCTCGGCCTCGGCGACCAGGCCCGGAATGTCGTCGCTCGTCGCGACCCATACGCGAGCCTCGTTGTCCCATTCAGCGACGACCAGATACGGCTTCTTGTCGCTCTCCCTGCTCCTTTATCCGGGCAATGATGTCGAATCTTGTCACTTGATCAACCTGCTGACCATCGCCGCCGACCCGGCAGCCCACGGGGAGTTCTTGGAGGGCGGCGCGTAGCGCTCGTTTTTCCGACGACCCTCAATGGGTCGTCGGAAAAACGTTGCGGTTGGCCCGCGATCATTCGGTAGGTAGGCTAAGGGGTTGGCGCGTAGTGTCGATGCCTCGGTTGCGGTTGGCCCGCGATCATTCGGTAGGTAGGCTCACGCACGCGCACGCCACGGAGAGAGGTTGGTTGCGGTTGGCCCGCGATCATTCGGTAGGTAGGCTACCATGCGAACCACCTACAGGGATGGCAATGTTGCGGTTGGCCCGCGATCATTCGGTAGGTAGGCTCATCGCCATGGTGTTTTCGGGTGTGCCGGTGTTGCGGTTGGCCCGCGATCATTCGGTAGGTAGGCTCCGCCAGGTCGGGGGTCGGGAACATCGGGTGTTGCGGTTGGCCCGCGATCATTCGGTAGGTAGGCTGTCGCTGCTCGCCCTGGCTGCGCAGCTCCAGTTGCGGTTGGCCCGCGATCATTCGGTAGGTAGGCTCGCCACGATTCATCTGCCGACTGGCGATGTGTTGCGGTTGGCCCGCGATCATTCGGTAGGTAGGCTCGTCTAACGTCACCTTCTCTAACGGCGACGGTTGCGGTTGGCCCGCGATCATTCGGTAGGTAGGCTCCGGTATCGATGCGCCGGAGCGCGGCGCCGGGTTGCGGTTGGCCCGCGATCATTCGGTAGGTAGGCTGCCGAGCGGCTGGGCGTGGTGGCCACCGGCGTTGCGGTTGGCCCGCGATCATTCGGTAGGTAGGCTAAGGCGCTTGCCTGCCCATCGTTTACATTTGTTGCGGTTGGCCCGCGATCATTCGGTAGGTAGGCTATAGGTCAACGCCGCCATGACTCCATCGCCGTTGCGGTTGGCCCGCGATCATTCGGTAGGTAGGCTAAGCCGTCGAGCATGCCCGGCCGGTACGGCGTTGCGGTTGGCCCGCGATCATTCGGTAGGTAGGCTGCCTGTTCCATGGGGTCGCGACCGTCGTCTGTTGCGGTTGGCCCGCGATCATTCGGTAGGTAGGCTATTAGTGCATTACCTGTTCGATAATCATTAGTTGCGGTTGGCCCGCGATCATTCGGTAGGTAGGCTTTCAATGGATTTTCTATCCAGATGGCTAGGGTTGCGGTTGGCCCGCGATCATTCGGTAGGTAGGCTTGGCGTCATTCTAAGCGCCACCGCGGGGTTGTTGCGGTTGGCCCGCGATCATTCGGTAGGTAGGCTATCGAAAGACGCCTCGCACAAATCGAGGCCGTTGCGGTTGGCCCGCGATCATTCGGTAGGTAGGCTTGTCGCGCCGTAATGGCGCGATAATTCCCGGTTGCGGTTGGCCCGCGATCATTCGGTAGGTAGGCTAGAACAGCAACGCTACCGCCGTTCAACTTGGGTTGCGGTTGGCCCGCGATCATTCGGTAGGTAGGCTGCCGACCGTCGATGACCGGTTGGAGGATATGTTGCGGTTGGCCCGCGATCATTCGGTAGGTAGGCTTCAACGCCAGCATAGGTTCTACTATCGATGGTTGCGGTTGGCCCGCGATCATTCGGTAGGTAGGCTGCCTCTCGGTTCAGATCACGCAGCAGAGCAGTTGCGGTTGGCCCGCGATCATTCGGTAGGTAGGCTTCCGGTGGTGTGGCGGCCTATAACGGGGTAGTTGCGGTTGGCCCGCGATCATTCGGTAGGTAGGCTCAAGGAAGGAACAACTAAAATGGCGAAGCTGTTGCGGTTGGCCCGCGATCATTCGGTAGGTAGGCTGGGCAGTGTGTATGCGCTCTATCATAAGCCGTTGCGGTTGGCCCGCGATCATTCGGTAGGTAGGCTGTCTCAAACGGGTGGCTACTATATACCGCTGTTGCGGTTGGCCCGCGATCATTCGGTAGGTAGGCTGCCTCTCGGTTCAGATCACGCAGCAGAGCAGTTGCGGTTGGCCCGCGATCATTCGGTAGGTAGGCTGTGCGAAGCCACCTACTGCACCACCGAGTCGTTGCGGTTGGCCCGCGATCATTCGGTAGGTAGGCTGACCCCATGGAACAGGCCCAGGAAAGGTGCGTTGCGGTTGGCCCGCGATCATTCGGTAGGTAGGCTTGCGACTTATATAACCGCGGTTCGTTTGCAGTTGCGGTTGGCCCGCGATCATTCGGTAGGTAGGCTCGACTGTCGCTGTATGACCGCCCGTGGTCGGTTGCGGTTGGCCCGCGATCATTCGGTAGGTAGGCTCCACCCTGAAGTGTTGATGCGTTGGTTGTTGTTGCGGTTGGCCCGCGATCATTCGGTAGGTAGGCTTCACGGCTAGCGGTACCGAACGGAGACGTTGTTGCGGTTGGCCCGCGATCATTCGGTAGGTAGGCTGGACAGCGCCGTCGATACGTGGCTTTCGGTGTTGCGGTTGGCCCGCGATCATTCGGTAGGTAGGCTGGGCTTCGGCTCCGTTCTGGTCTGCCAGCTGTTGCGGTTGGCCCGCGATCATTCGGTAGGTAGGCTCACGCCGTCGCCTCTCGTCACCGCAGGAGCGTTGCGGTTGGCCCGCGATCATTCGGTAGGTAGGCTATGGTAGTCTCTCGACCATGAGCCAGTTCGGTTGCGGTTGGCCCGCGATCATTCGGTAGGTAGGCTGGCGTCGCTTGCTGGAGCCACTGTTGCCAGTTGCGGTTGGCCCGCGATCATTCGGTAGGTAGGCTCGTAGTAGCCGGCGACCAGGATGATGATCAGTTGCGGTTGGCCCGCGATCATTCGGTAGGTAGGCTCGGTCGCAGCACCTTACCCTTGGCCGTGCGGTTGCGGTTGGCCCGCGATCATTCGGTAGGTAGGCTCCTGGACGCCGTCACGACGGCGCTCATGGGGTTGCGGTTGGCCCGCGATCATTCGGTAGGTAGGCTTCCCTGCACAGCAGGCTAGACCCGCCCTCCGTTGCGGTTGGCCCGCGATCATTCGGTAGGTAGGCTCAGCAGCAGCAGCAGGACAAGGGCCAGCAGGTTGCGGTTGGCCCGCGATCATTCGGTAGGTAGGCTCGGCGGGGATGGCGGCCTGTTCGGTACGATGTTGCGGTTGGCCCGCGATCATTCGGTAGGTAGGCTATGAGGCAGCTATGGGAGAACATGCCGTTTGTTGCGGTTGGCCCGCGATCATTCGGTAGGTAGGCTCTCCCGCGCCTAGTGGACGGTCCGTCCCTGGTTGCGGTTGGCCCGCGATCATTCGGTAGGTAGGCTCATCGCTTCGTCGACCACGACGAAGCGGCGGTTGCGGTTGGCCCGCGATCATTCGGTAGGTAGGCTCATCGGCTTGGCGATCCTTGCCGTGCTGGTGTTGCGGTTGGCCCGCGATCATTCGGTAGGTAGGCTCGCGAGCTGTACTACTTCATCACCTATCGGGTTGCGGTTGGCCCGCGATCATTCGGTAGGTAGGCTCTTCCAGCTCAACGACGGCCGCGGGCCGTTGTTGCGGTTGGCCCGCGATCATTCGGTAGGTAGGCTGGCGCTGGAGCTGCACCGCCTGGCCTCGGCGTTGCGGTTGGCCCGCGATCATTCGGTAGGTAGGCTCACGACGCGGGAGACAGAGCGATGACCGACGTTGCGGTTGGCCCGCGATCATTCGGTAGGTAGGCTGGAAGTAGCGAGCGATGCCGTGGCCGACGCCGTTGCGGTTGGCCCGCGATCATTCGGTAGGTAGGCTCCCCCGACGGGGGATACGATCTGCGGCACGGTTGCGGTTGGCCCGCGATCATTCGGTAGGTAGGCTTGCTCGCCGATATGCGAGAGGGCCGGCCAAGTTGCGGTTGGCCCGCGATCATTCGGTAGGTAGGCTTCCGCCGCTTACGTCGCGCGTTATATTATGGTTGCGGTTGGCCCGCGATCATTCGGTAGGTAGGCTCCATACGAACTTAAGGCCCTGGAAACAGGGCCTTTTTTCTTGGTCGCGTCGCGGTTTGTTCATGCTCATCGGGGTCAAAACAGCACGTACTGCTCGGGGTTTTTCCTAGCCGGTTCCTTTGTCCGGCCATCGAAGCTCACGATATTCTCATACTGTTTGTCGGTGATGTAAACGATGTGAATCTTGCCGCTCGACGGCACGGCCTGTTCGACTTTCTTCGTATAGGCCTCGGCCTGCTCCTTGCCGGCGCAGAAGCGCAGGTAGACCGAGAACTGCGACATCTCGAAGCCCTGGTCGAGCAGGGACTTCCGGAACTTGGTCGCCAGCCGGCGTTCCTTTTTGGTGCCGACCGGTAGGTCGAAGAGAACCATCATCCACATCAGGCGATAGCCACTCAGCATCTCAGGGGTTCAGTTCGCTATTTCCGGTGGTGCGGGCAACTCCAGGGGCAGGGGTGCCAGCGGGAAGTCGAGGGCGGGCTTGCCGCTGGCGCAGGATTGCGCGAGCGACTGCGCCAGCCGCTCGGCGCAAGTGAAGATCGGCGTGCGCCCGCGGTCGGTCTGCATGTCCACCGACGCGACGCTCGCCAGGTAGCGTTTGGTCTCCTTGGTGACACCCGTATGTCCGGCATCGATGGCGCGGGCGACCATGAGATCGATCATCGGCCGGAACGGCTCCATAAGATCGTCGATCAGCGCCATGTCCTCGCTCTTGTGGTTGAGCCCGATCGCCGGATGCAGGCCGGCGCCGCAGACCGCGCGCGCCGTGGTGGCGCGCAGCACGGCATAGCCGTAGTTCAGCATCGCATTGATGCCGGGCTCCTCGCGATTGCGCCTGAAATCCTCGCCGAACAGCAGGGGCCAGTAGCGGCGCGCCGCCTGCGCTTCCATGTTGTCGGGGTCGCCCGAGCCGACGCGCCGCGCCATCAGGTCGAAGCCGTCGGCGCCCTCGCGGCCGAGCGCGGCGAGGGCCGCTCCCTGTTGACGAATCTTGGATTGGACCACCGACTGCCACAGGCGCTTGGCGAGCGGTTTGGTCGCCTCGATCTGGGATTCGATGCGGCTGCGCTGCTCGTGGTGCATCACCACCGGCCAGACCCAGGCCACCGGATTGTGGTTGTTGCCGCAAACGAGGATAGCGGCGCCGCGCTCGGCGAGGCGAACGACGAGGTTGTTGGAATAGGTGCAGCCGTGCGCGTTGACGATCAGCGCGCCGATGTCGTCGAGCGGCACCCGGCCGATCTCGGCGCCGTCCGTGCTGACGGTCATGAAGCCGCGATCGACCGCCAGATGGCGGCTGTCGTCGGCGATCTCGACGATGCGGCTCGGCATTGACCCCTCACGGCGTCTTGGCGGGATCCCTCAGTTCGCCGAAGGGCCCTACCGTGACCCGCCGGAAATTCAGTTCCTTCAGCTTGTCGTAGTTGCCGAAGGTCCATTTGAATTCGCCGTCGCGATAGCGCTCGGCGAGGTTGGTCTCGGTGTGGCCGGCGAGTTGCAGGTATCTGTCCCAGATCGAGACGACCCGCATGACGCGCTCCTCGCCATCGACATCGAGTCTGACGAGATCGTTCTTATGGACGCGCCACTTGAGGCGCGGCTCGGGCGTCACGTCGCGCCACTTGGCGCGGAAGTCGGCACGGTTGGCATCGAAAGCCGTGACGATCTCGCGGCCCCACGACCCGTCGGCGCGCTCGAATATCTCGACGCGCAGATTGTCGCCGGCGCTGTAGGCCTTGTAGGGCGTGCCGAAGCGGTCGCGAACCACGACGATTGCCGCTTCGGGCTTGACCAGGCGAACGCGCCGAATCCCGTGGGCGCGACCGAACTCGGCAAGGGCGGCCTTGAAGTCCTTCGCGCCGGCCTTCCTGCGGGTCTTGTTCTCGACCTTGAGGCGTCCGATCTCGGCCTGTGCCCGTTCGATGGCCTTGGCATCCTTCGCCTTGCGCGCAGCAGCCAGCCTCGCCTTGGCGTTGTCCATCGACTGCCCATCGGGCAGGTAGGGCGCGAGGTGGGCGCGCAGTGTCTCGCGCAGTTCGGGATCGCGAATCCGGTCGATCTCGTTCTCCGACAGGCTTTCGAGTGGCTTGCGGGCAACGACATTGCCGCCTTCCCGTTCTGGCTCCTTGACGATGCCGTAGGCGGTCTCCTCGTGAAGCTTGCCGCTGGTCGACGTGCGCCTTCCGGCACCTGCCTTGGGATCGATGCCGTGATCGGGCCGGTGCGAGACGACGATACGGTCGAGCGCCGCCTTCAATTGATCCCGATAGCCGTCCCAGGGATCGGGCATGTCGTCGATGATGCGCTCGCGGTTTACACCTTGCGCCTTCTGGATTTCCTGCAGCATCGAGCGGTCCGTCAGGCCGGTGACATAGGCATCGATCGCATGATGCCGGTGGTCGGCGCGGTTCTTGCGGTTATGGTCGCCGAGCAGCCTGTTCAGCCCCCACTTGCGGCGCAACAGTGCGGTCATCTGGCCGGGAATGACCCAGGTCTTGTTGGCGTCGCAGATTTGCCAAAGATACTGGCGCGTCAGTCGCGAGAGGTAGGCGGTGTCGACGAGCTGGCGGGCGAGAAAGCCGCTCGCATTGTCGATGTCGTCGAGCGCTTCCTTCGGCAGTTCACCACCGAATTTGACCTTCTCCCTCAACGCGCGGTCCTTCACCAGACCGATGGCGTCCTCGCGGAAACGCCATTGCTTGGATCGCGGCAGGACGTTGACGCGCAGCATTATCGCGTTCCAGTCGTAGCGTCCGGGGTTGGTGTGGAAGGCATCGTAGGGTGTACGGTTGCCCTTGTCGCGGTTGGCCTGCCGCAGCGACAAGGTAAGATTGGCCACGCTGTCGTCCAGCGACTGGGTGAAGGGCAGGATGTGCTCGATCTCCACGTCGTCTGAGAACAGCCTCTTCCGGGAGATCGGCTCGCCGGTGTAGACGCAGCAGCGGTTGACGACGTTCTCGGCGTCGAGTTCTTCCCAAAGACGGAGGCGCAGCATGGCGTCGCGCGGTGCCTTCCAGCCGGGCGTAGCGCTTCTCAGAGCTTCGATCTCCTCGCGGCGCAGGTCGTTGCGCTTCTGATTCTCGGCTTGAAATTTCTGGACCTCCTCGCGTTCCTCCTGCGAACGCTTGAGATCTCGCGTCAGTTCGACGACGATCTCCTCGGGTGGGCCGTACTTCTCGATCAGGGCGTTGACTGTCTTGCGCAACTGTCCGAGCCCGATATGCACCGTCGGGTTGGCTAGCCGGCCGTGCTCCTGTTCCTCGGCCGAGGCGGCGACGTTTGTTACAGGCGCGGTGTAACGCTTGAGCGCCTCGCCGTAGTACGGCAGCGCAGGATGCAACACGCCATCCCGGAAATCGGAATGATGCCTGTAGCCGGCGAGCCGGACGGCGTCGCTATAGCGGATCGGGCCACCGTCCTTCTCGTCCGCCCGCTCCTTGAGAATTGGCACGATTTTGTTCAGCGCCTTCAAGCCGAGGCTGCCATAGCCGTCGGGTATGGGAATGACCGCGACAGTTTCGGCGGCATCCGGCGGCAGGCCCCAGTCCTCGACGGCGATCCGGTGGATTTCGCTTTCGCTTTCCTCGTCAAGGAGCCTGGCGACGATGTAGTTGCCTTGCTGCTCGCGCAGGCCTTCGAACCAGCGCGGCCCGAACGCTGTCCCTTTGCCCAGACGCATCGAAACGATGTCGCCCTTGAGATCCTTGCGTTTCTCGCTACGTAGGTTGAAGTCCCAGATTTTCTCGAGGTTGAGCAAGCCGTACATTCCCGCAAACGAAACTTTGTCTTTGCGCTTTAGCGCCTCGTACAGCTTGTCGCGTTGTGCCAGCGTCAGCCGCTTGCGCTCGGTGGGCCTGTCGCGGCGGAACAATTCGAGGTTGGCGAGTTCCTGCAGGATGCGGAAATCCTGCTGGATTGGCAGGGCCAATGGCGCGCGCCGGTCGCGCTTCTTGAGGTCTTCTTCGTCATCGAGCGTGCAGGGCCCGGGATCCACTGGCTTGAGCGCGCGCTGGAAGAAGACGACATCCTCGATCTCGGCGCGGGTCTCGTCCGTCAGCGCACGGTGATGCAGCACCTGTGCGCCCCACAAGGCCGTGAACTCGGCGGCGATCATGTCTCGCGTTGGATAGAACTCATAGGTGTTGCGATTCTTCTCGAAAGTCGGCCGCGAGCGGACGGTTTTCGCTTTCGCCTGCGTCTTCGGTGTCCAGATTCCGTCGGCGAGATCAGCGCGGCGGGACTTGTAGAGATATTCACCCAGGGTGCGGGCATTAGTCTTATCCGGGCCGATGGCAGCGCCCAGGGTCTTGGCGGCGGCCTTCATGCCCTGTTCCTCGGCTTCGTTCTTTTTCTCGCCGCCGCGTTCGGTCTTGCGGTTGCTCTTGAAGCCGCGCCGCTGGTTGAGGTGAAAGATTGCGCGGCCGAGTTCGTGCAAAGACAACGCACGGTCGAGACCTTCGCCGCGTAGCCGCCAGGGATCGAGTCCCTCCAGTTTTTTGCGTTCAGTCGGGTCGGCCGGCATCAGCCCGTGCCGGATCAGGGCCTTCAGGAGATCGGCGCGGCGGTCGAGGTAGCGGTCGCGGCGGCGGCGGGCGCCCCGCGGGCCGCGGCGCTCCTGCGCCAGCGAGGCGCCGGACTGCGGATCGCGGCCGTCCGTGTAGATGCGGACGCCCATGCGGCGGATGCCGACCGGGCGCTGACGGCCGTCCTCGCCCTTGGCGAGATCGAAGGCACACCAGCCGAGGGAGTTGGTGCCCAGATCGAGACCGAGGCGCCAGGGGCGCGATTTGCGTATTGTTGATTCGTTCATTCCGGCCCCCAGCAAGCGACGGACGACCAACCGTCGTTAGTCGTCCGTCACCACGCACCCGCAACCATTGAACATTTGTTGGCTATTTCGCCAAGGATGCACACCAAAATCAGCGTAGCTCAAAACATCCAGTCGTTGCAGTACGCCGGTCGTGTCGCTGTGTCTATGAAAATGTGTTTCTCAATCCCTTATAATATCGTAAATTGACCTAGTACATTGATAGGACTATATAAATTTTAGTCCAAAACGGGCACTTGCTAACCGTTTATAAGGGATTGTTGCGATTGGTCCGCAGTTACGTCTTGACCCCGCAGATAAGACTTTGCAACTTATACGAACGGACTACCGATCAAAAAGCCTACCTACCGAATGATCGTGGGCCATCCGTTAACAAGTCCTTCCATCGCAAGATGGTCGGGACACAAAATGCAGGGCCACCCACGGGTGGCCCTTTTTGTTGTCGATGCATGGCAGAGTCTCTATAATCTACTTGCAAATTCAGCAGGTTTATGCCTATTCTTTCGATGGGCTGATCGGATTGCGTCGGCCTTTTTCATTTCCGGCAAGACCTGTCCGTGCCCTCTAGAGTCCGCAAGAGGGGCCACGGGCTCGCGCATAGCGCTTGGTGCAGCCGCCCTGGGTCCTGACCCAGGGGTGAGAGCAATCCATCTACGCCCAAAGGGCTTCGTGCTGGCAGTGCCGGCACCAACAGGAAAAGAGCCACGCTTCGAATCGTGGACAGGCAATCGTGTGTCGGCTGGGGGCGCACTCCGGGCACACATTCGGGCACAACACACGGACGTTTCAGGTGGGCCCGCTGAGCCGGGCAAAAGCCCGCATCTATTGGCTTTTAGCGGCTAAAAAGCCAAATATCTGTACGTCGAATTGGGCCAACTTTGAAAAGTTGGGCCCGCTTCTAGCGGCGGAGATCGACCACCAGAAGATCGCCGCGCTCGTTGCCGACGGCGAGCTTGTAGCCGTCGGACGACCAGGCGAGGCAGGTGATGGCCGAGCCGTCGGCCATTTTCAGCACGACGGAGCGCCTGGTCTTGATGTCGCCAAGCTGCAGCTCGCCGGAATCGTAGCCGCCGGCCACGAACTCGGCGGCCGGGTGGGCCGCCACGACGCTGAGGAGACCCGCGCCCTCTTCGCCGAACTGCAGCGGCGGCTTGCCTTCCGGTCCCTTGCCGGAGAAGGGCCAGGCGGTGAACACCGGTTGCGAGGAGGTGTAGAGGAAGCGCGCGTCGGCGGTCCACGACAGCGACTTCACCTTGGCGGGATAGCCCTGCATGCGCATGTCGGTGGCCTGGGCCATCCGCCAGACATGGATGTCGTTTTCCTGGGTGCCGGTGGCGATGAACTTGCCGTCGGTGCTCCAGCGCAGCGCCACGTGGCTGCCGCGCCAGGCGAAGCGGCGCGGCGGCGGGGCCGCCTGGCCCTGGTTGATTTGGGCGAGGCTCCACACGGTGACGCCGCCGTAGTGGGCGCAGCCGATGCGGCTGCCGTCCTTGCTGAAGTCGAGATCGGCCACGGTGCTCTGGTGCGGCCCGAACTCGCGGACCTCGCCGTCCTTGCCGACGACGACCGCGGCCTTGCCGGCCGAGGCCGCGACCGCGCCGGTGGCGCGGTGGGCGGCGAGATGGTCGATCCATCGGCCCTTCTGGCTGAAAAGCTCGGTGGCCGTGCCGTCCGCACCAAGGCGCAGCAGGCGGCCATCGTCGCCGCCGCTCACGAAGCCGTCGCTCGTCGGATCGGTCGCAAGGGTCAGCACCGCGCCGCCATGAACGGGCTTCGACGCCGCGGGCGCGGCCGCGGCGACATCGGCGGGCAGGATGCGCACGCAGCCGTCGCCCAGCGCGAAGGCCACGGCCGCGCCATCGCGGCTGAAAGCGCAGGCGGCGACCGGCGCGTCGGCCGCGACGGTGCGGACCGGCGGCAGGGTCTGGCGCCAGGCCGGGTTGGCGAGGTCGATCCTCACGCGACTATTTCAGGCAATCGTTGAAGCCGCGCTGGAGATTGTCGCCGTCGAGGTTGCGGCCGATGAAGACCAGTTTGCTGGCGCGCTTGTCGTCGGCCTTCCAGGGCGAGCCCCAGTCGCTGTCCATCATCATGTGGACGCCCTGGTAGACGTAGCGCTTGGGCGCGCCGTCGATGGCGAGGATGCCCTTGCTGCGGAAGATATCGCCGCCGCGCAGCTGCAGCAGCGCGCCCATCCACTTCTGGAACTTGTCGGGATCGACCGGCTTGTCCGAGGTGATGGAGAGGCTCTTCACCTCTTCCTCGTGGTCGTGGTCGTGGCCGTGCGTGAGGAAATCGGGTTCGAACTCGAGGATGCGCGCGAGGTCGAAGGCGCCCTTGTCGAGGACTGCGGCAAGGTCGATCTGGCTCTTCTGCGTCCTGTGGATGCGCGCGTAGGGATTGATGCTGCGGATCTTGCCCTCGACCTTGGCGAGGTCGTCGGCACTCACGAGATCGGTCTTGTTGAGCAGGATCACGTCGGCGAACGCCACCTGTTCCTCGGCTTCGGAGCCCTGCTCGAGCTGGCCCTGGAAGTGCTTGGCGTCGACCACCGTCACGATGGCGTCGAGTTTGGTGCGCGCCTTCACGTCGTCGTCGGTGAAGAAGGTCTGCGCGACGGGGCCAGGATCGGCCAGGCCGGTGGTCTCGACCAGGATGCCGTCGAACTTGTCCTTGCGCTTCATCAGGCCTTCGATGATGCGGATCAGGTCGCCGCGCACGGTGCAGCAGATGCAGCCGTTGTTCATCTCGAAGACTTCCTCGTCGGCATTGACCACGAGGTCGTTGTCGATGCCGAGCTCGCCGAATTCATTCACGATGACGGCGTATTTCTTGCCGTGCTGCTCGCTCAGGATGCGGTTGAGCAGGGTGGTCTTGCCGGCGCCGAGATAGCCGGTCAGCACGGTGACGGGCACTTGAGCTTGAGCCATGGAATGTCCTCGGAATTGGCCCTTGAGATAGGGCTGGCGACCCGTGAAGTCTAGGCCTGTCGACCCTAGGGCCGTTCCCCTCGGATCAACTTCGGCAGGTCGCCGACCATGCCCATGGCATGGCGGACGAAGAAGCGGCGGAGCGCCGGCACGCGGTTGACGGCGGCGAGGCCCGCATCGCGGACCAGGCGCAGCGGCTCGATGTCGTTGGAGAACAGCCGGTTGAGCAGGTCGGTGGCGGCGACCATGGCAAAATTGTCGGCCCGACGCCATTGCGCGTAGCGTTCGAGCGTGTCGGCGGCGCCGAGGTCGAGGCCGAGCCGCTTGGCATCGACCAGCACCTCGACAAGGGCCGCGATGTCGCGCACGCCGAGATTATAGCCCTGGCCCGCGATCGGATGGATGCCGTGGGCGGCATCGCCCACCAGCACGAGTCGCGTGTCGGTGTAGCGATCGGCATGAACGAGGCCGAGTGGATGCCACCAGCGCGGTCCGGCCGGTTCGACACGGCCGAGGTGATCGCCGAACCGCCGCGCGAACTCGGCCTGGAAGCGCGGCGGGTCGAGTTCGAGCAGGCGGCGCGCGAGATCTGCGCGCTCGGTCCAGACGATCGACGAGCGATGCTCGCCGTCGGGTCCGTCTCGCATCGGCAGGATGGCGACGGGACCGCCGGGCAGGAACTTCTCCTGCGCCACGCCGCGGTGCGGCCGTTCGTGCCGAGCGACCAGCACGATCGCGATCTGGTCGTACGACCAGGCACGCGCGCCGATGCCGGCTTCCTCGCGCATGGACCCGAAGCGGCCCTCGGCCGATGCCACCAGCCGCGCCCGAAGACGGCGGCCGCTCTTGAGGGCGAGTTCGGCGCGATCCGCGTCGCGGTCGGTTTCAATCACCTCGTCGGGCGCAACCAGCTCGATCTGCGGGCAGCCTGCCAGCCGCCGCAGCAACGCGCGGCGCAGAAAGCGGTTCTCCACGATCCAGCCCATCGGCGCCGGATCGCCGGAGCCGGGTGCGGCCTCTCGATGGTCGAAATGAAGATGAAGCGGGCTCGCCCGGCCGTCGTGGCCGGCGTCGGAGATTCTTATGTCGCGGATCGGCTCGGCCTGGCCCGCCAAGTCGTCCCAGACACCCAGTGCCGCGAACAGGCGCTGGCTGCCGTAGGCGATCGCCGTCGTGCGGCCGTCGAAGCCGGCCTCGGTGAGGGATTTCAGCGGCACGCGGTCGATCAGGGCCGTGGCAAGTCCGGCTTCGCCTGCAGCCAGCGCCAGCAGGCTGCCGTTGAGGCCGGCGCCTACGACCGCGAGATCGAACCGATCCGTGCTCATCCGGCATAGATGGCAGCCACCCCCGCGGGCGGCAACCCTATATCCGGCACGGAATGTCGCTCAGAACGCCTTGGCGATACCGATGATGACGCGGCTGGCGCAGTTTTGCGTGCCGAGACAGTCCTGGACGCTGATATTGGTGCCGGTGTAGGCGGCGGAGAGGTCGAAGCCGTAGACGTTGACGACGACGCCGAGCTGCCAGTCCCAGTAATTGTCGTTGGGAATGCCGTAATTGGTGAAGCGCTCGACGTATTGGTTGCCGATGTTTCCAAAGGCCTTGAAGGCGACGTTCTCGTTCACCTTGATGAACGGCAGGGGCACGGTGACCTGCGCCCACTTGTACCAGGCGATGCCGGAGTTGGCGAAGAAGTTGGGGCTGTAGCGCACGGCGGCGCTGAGTTGGGCGACCCCGAAGTCGTAGCCGCCGACCAGGCCGAACTCGCTGAAGTCGTAGAACAAGTTGGAGGCAGCGCCGAGGTAGTTGTAGCGGATGTAGCCGAGGTCGAAGGTGAGCTTGTCCTGCATGGTCTTGAGCCTGAGGCCGGTCAGCAGGTCGATCTCGGCGATGGCCCCGGTGTTGGGGAAGTAGACGTTGCTGCCCCAGGCACCGACGTAGGCGCTGAGCGGGATGGCTTGGCTGATGGTCGGGGTCTCGTAGCCGACATTGACCTGGGCGGCGACCTGGCGCTGGGTCTGGGAGATGCCACGATACGAATAGTCGTTGAGGAAGGCGAAGCCGGCGGTGAAGTTGCCGCCGAACGGTGCCTTCCACGCATCCTTCTCCGGCGCCGGTGGTGTCGCCGGATCCGGTGTGCCTTGAGCAAAAGCCGCGCCCGATGCACAGATTGTGAACAGCGTAATCCCCAAAGTGGCAAATTTCTTAAGCAACACGACCACCCCCGATACATGAAAACTTCATTTCGCCAAGGGGGCAGCAAGAGCTGTGCCATTGCCCAGGAGGATGGCTGGCGGCGCCTTGGCATGGAGTTTGCTGCCCTTCGATCAAGCTTTGGGGGCGGGCATTGCGCCCGGTGGAGGACAGCCGAAATGAAAATGGTCATGGCAATATTCAAGCCGTTCAAACTCGACGAGGTCCGCGATGCGCTGACATCGCTCGGCATCCAGGGATTGACGGTGAGCGAGGTCAAGGGGTTTGGCCGCCAGAAAGGTCAGACCGAGATCTATCGCGGCGCCGAGTACGCCGTGAGCTTCCTGCCGAAGGTCAAGATCGAGGTCGTGATCGACGACGCCATGGTCGAGCGCGCGGTCGAGACGATCCGCAAGGCGGCCGGCACCGGCAAGATCGGCGACGGCAAGATCTTCGTCCTGTCGGTCGAGCAGGCGATCCGCATCCGTACCGGCGAGTCCGGGGCGGAAGCACTGTGATCCCGCGCACCAACTCAAACAACTCAAGACCCGAGGGAAGAACGATGAGACTCAAGTTCAATACGGCGATGGCGGGCCTGGGGGCGGCCGGCACTTTGCTCCTGCCGGCCCTGGTACTGGCCGCCGACGAAAAGCCCAAGCTCGACACCGGCGACACCGCCTGGATGCTGACATCGACGGCGCTCGTGCTGATGATGACCATTCCGGGCCTCGCGCTGTTCTACGGCGGCATGGTGCGCAAGAAGAACATTCTCGCCACGGTCATGCAGAGCTTCGCCATCACCTGCATGATCTCGGTGCTCTGGCTGATCGTGGGCTACAGCCTGGCCTTCACGTCGGGCAGCACCATTGTCGGCGGGCTGAGCCGGGTCTTCCTGCGAGGGCTGACGCTCGACAGCGTCCACGATCTCGCCAAGACCATTCCGGAATCGGTGTTCATCTGCTTCCAGCTCACCTTTGCCATCATCACGCCGGCGCTGATCGCCGGTGCCTTCGCCGAGCGCATGAAGTTCTCGGCGATGATGTGGTTCATGGCGCTGTGGTCGCTGATCGTCTATGCGCCGGTTGCCCATTGGGTGTGGGGCGGCGGCTTCCTCGGCGACTGGGGCGTCCTCGACTATGCCGGCGGCACCGTCGTGCACATCAATGCCGGCGTCGCCGGTCTGGTGTGCGCGCTCGTCATCGGCAAGCGCAAGGGTTTCGGCACCGAGAACATGGCGCCGCACAACCTGGTCTACTCGGTGATCGGCGCCTCGCTGCTGTGGGTCGGGTGGTTCGGCTTCAATGCCGGCTCGGCGGTCGGTGCCAGCGGCAATGCCGGCATGGCGATGGCCGTCACGCAGTTCGCTGCGGCCGCTGCGGCGCTCGCCTGGATGTTCGCGGAGTGGGTGACGCGCGGCAAGCCGTCGGTCCTCGGAATAATCTCGGGTGCAGTGGCCGGTCTCGTCGCCATCACCCCGGCCTCGGGCTTCGTCACGCCAATGGGGTCGCTGGTGATCGGCCTCGTCGCCGGCCTGGTCTGCTTCTGGGGGGCCACCGGCCTCAAGAAGGCGATGGGTTACGACGACTCGCTCGACGCCTTCGGTGTCCACGGCATCGGCGGCTTCGTCGGGGCGATCCTGACCGGTGTCTTTGCCGTCGAGGTGATCGGCGGCGAGGGCAAGAAGGGCCTGATCGACGGCGACGCCGGCCAGGTCCTGACCCAGCTCTGGGGCACGCTGGTCGTCGTCGCCTGGTGTGCCATCGGTACCTTCATCATCCTCAAGGTCGTCGATGCCCTGATCGGCCTGCGCGTGACCAACGAAGAGGAAATCGAAGGCCTCGACATCAATCTCCACGGCGAGACCGTTCACTAGGCCTCGCCCTCGATCCCAGGGAACCCGCCTCCTCCCGGGTTCCCTCTCGACCGCCGCTTCCGTGTCGTGGCGGCGACCTGAAGGCCCGGCGATTTGTTCGCCGGGCCTTTTTTGTGTCTGAATTTGACGCCGCCGACGCCAGACGCCAGTCTATGCGGACAAGCCGAAAAGGCAGGAGGGAAGCGTATGAAGCTCGTGTCCGCCATCATCAAGCCGTTCAAGCTCGACGAGGTCCGCGATGCCTTGACCGGCGTCGGCGTCTCAGGCCTGACGGTCAGCGAAGTGAAGGGTTTCGGCCGCCAGAAGGGCCAGACCGAGATCTACCGCGGCGCCGAGTACCTCGTGAGTTTTCTCCCCAAGGTCAAAGTCGAGATCGTGGTCGACGACGCCCAGGTCGAACGGGCCATCGAGGCCATTCAGAAGGCCGCGCACACCGGCAAGATCGGCGACGGCAAGATATTCGTCACCGCGGTCGAGCAGGCACTGCGCATCCGCACCGGTGAATCGGGGTCCAACGCGCTCTAGGTTTCAGGCACGACGACGCGACCGACAACACTGCGCAAATAAGAAGACGACATGGGGGAAACAATGCTCAAGGCGATCGCGCGCACGGGCGCGCTGGCGATGTTTGCCGTACCGGCCAGCACGGCCGCATGGGCGGCCGACAAGCCGCAGATCGATACCGGCGATACCGCCTGGCTGCTGGTGGCCACGGCGCTGGTGCTGATGATGAATATCCCGGGCCTGGCGTTGTTTTACGCCGGCATGGTGCGCAAGAAGAATGTCCTGGCCACCGCCGTGCAGGCCTTTGCCGTCTCGGCCCTGGTGACCGTGCTGTGGTTCATGGTCGGCTATTCGCTGGCCTTCACCGACGGCGGCGCCCTGAACGGCTTTATCGGGTCGCTGTCGCGAGCGTTCGGATCAGGGCTTCAGGGAAGCGTCCACGAACTCGCCAAGACAGTGCCGGAGAATGTCTTCCTGATGTACCAGGCGACCTTCGCCATCATAACTCCCGCGATCATCGCGGGCGCCTTCGCCGAGCGAATGAAGTTCTCGGCCATGCTGTGGTTCATGGCGCTGTGGGTGCTGCTCGTCTACGTCCCGGTAGCGCATTGGGTGTGGGGCGGCGGCTTCCTGGGGGCTGCCGGCGTGCTCGACTTCGCGGGCGGCCTGGTGGTCCATCTCAACGCTGGCGTCGCCGGACTTGTGTGCTGCCTGGTGATCGGCAAGCGCCACGGCTACGGCACCGAATACATGGCGCCGCACAACCTGGTGCTGACCCTGGTCGGCACCTCGCTGCTGTGGGTCGGCTGGTTCGGCTTCAATGCCGGCTCGGCGCTGTCGTCGGGCGAACTGGCGGGCAGCGCCATGCTCAACACCCACATCTCGGCAGCCGCGGCCGCACTGGTCTGGATGGCGATCGAATGGGCAAGCCGTGGCAAGCCCTCGGTCCTCGGCATTCTGACGGGGGCCGTGGCCGGCCTTGGCACCATCACGCCCGCCGCGGGCTATGTCGAACCCTGGGCCGCCATGGTGATCGGGGCCGCTGCGGGCGCTGTCTGTTACTGGGCGTCGGTGATCCTGAAAACCCGGCTGGGCTACGACGATTCGCTCGATGTCTTCGGCGTCCATGGCGTCGGCGGCATCCTGGGCTCGATCCTGGTCGGCGTGTTCGCCACCAGGGCCATCAACGACGTCGCCAAGGGCCAGCCGGTCGGCCTCGTGGACGGCAATGCCGGCCAGATCCTGACCCAGCTCTACGGCGTCGTGGCCGTCACCGTGTTCTGCGCGGTGGCCACCTGGGTGATCCTGAAGATCGTCGACGCCATGGTCGGACTCCGGGTCACGCGCGACGAAGAGGTCGAAGGCCTCGACACCGCCTTGCATGGGGAGCGGGTGCAGTAGCCGCCCCCAGCGCTAGTAGCTCCGGCGAGACCTGGTCCCAAGCCCTTCTTCCGTATGAAGAAAGCGGTCTATTCCCTTGTTGTTATTGGTTAATTTGTTTCATACAATGAGCCGATAGCAAGTTCGCCCGGACCCCCTCCGGCGGGCGGTGCTGCTTTGCTTCGGCCGGTTGCGGCCCCAGTGGATGGCCAAGAATGTTCAATCCGCGCCTGACGGAGACGCTGACCGATTTTCCGTTCGCACGGCTGAACGCGCTGATCGCGCCCATTACGCCCCCGGCGCACCTGTCGATGATCAACATGTCGGTCGGCGAGCCGCAGGGCGCGATGCCCGTCTTCGCCCGCCAGATCGTGATGGACGAGGTCGACGGCTGGAACAGGTATCCGCCCAACCAGGGCCTGCCCGACCTCAACCTCGCGATCTGCGAATGGCTGACGCGGCGCTACAAGCTGCCCAAGGGCCTGCTCGACCCGGATCTGCATGTTCATCCGACGGCTGGCAGCAAGGAGGGCGTCTACATCATCGCCACCGTCGCCACGCCGCAGGAGAAGGGTGGCGGCAAGCCGGTCGTGGCGCTGCCCAACCCGTTCTATCAGGCCTATCTCGGCGGCGCGGTCCTCTCGGGCGGCGAGCCGTTGCTGGTCAACGCCAATGCCGAGAACGGCTTCCTGCCGGAGTTCGACAAGATCGACGAAGCGACGTGGAAGCGCATCTCGGCCGTCTATCTCTGTTCGCCGGCCAATCCGCAGGGCGCCATCGCCAGCATGGATTACCTGCAGAAGCTGATCCGGCTCTGCCGCAAGCACGATGCCGTTCTGGCGCTCGACGAGTGCTATGCCGAGATCTACACCGGCGAGCCACCGGTGGGCGGCCTCGAGGCGGCGCTGGCGATGGACGAGACGGGGGCCGCGGACCCGTTCCGAAATCTCGCCGTCTTCCACTCGCTCTCCAAGCGGTCGAACGCTGCCGGCCTTCGTTCCGGCTTCATGGCCGGCGACCCCAAGCTGGTCGCAATGGTGCTGCGCTGGCGGACCTATGGCGGGCCGCAGATCCCCTTCGCCGTGCAGAAGGCCTCGGCGGCGCTGTGGCGGGAAGAGACTCATCCTCTCGACACGCGCGAATGGTACCGCAAGAATTTCCGCGTCGCCGAGCAGATCCTGCACAACCGTTTCAGCTACTACACGCCGGGCGGCGGCTTCTTCCTGTGGCTCGATGTCGGCGACGGCGAGGAGGCCACGCGCCGGCTCTGGGCCGAGGCGCATCTCAAGGTGCTGCCGGGCGCCTATGCCTGCCGCGAAACCAACGGTGTGAATACCGCGCACCGCTACATCCGCGTGGCGCTGGTGCATGACGAAAAGACGACGCGCGAGGGCATGACCCGCCTCGCCGCGGTTCTGTAGGGAGCACTGAAGGCGCGATGGCCATGATCGGCGTCACCTCCGAGATGCACCGCAAGACGGCGATCCTGCCCGAAGGCGGGCGCGATTTCCTGCGCCGTCGCATGATGGAGCTGGTGGGCGCCGGCGTCGCCGGGGCCGGCGTGGTGCTGCTGCTCGCCTTGTTCACCTACAGTCCGGGCGATCCGTCGCTCAACCATGCCACCGGCCGCGCGCCGCACAATCTGGTGGGCGTGCCCGGCGCATACATCTCCGATCTTCTGCTGCAGACCTTCGGGCTCGCCATCATCCTGGTGCCGGTGGCGCTGATCACCTGGGGCGTGCGGATGCTGCGCACCCATCACCTCGGCTTCTTCGGGCTCCGGTTGTCGCTGCTGCTGCTGGCACTGCTGATGATGAGCGTGGCCTGCGTCGGGCTGGGCGACGTCGGAGGTGCTGCAACGCATGCCGGGCCTGGCGGGTTGGTCGGCCTCGCCCTCGTCGGGCGCTTCCGCGAACTGGTGCTCACCCATTCGAGCGGCGGCAGCCTGGCCCTGATCGAGCCGGCCTGCGCGGCGCTTGCCTTCATTGCCATGGCGCCGGCGCTTGGCATGAACCGGACCGACCTGCCCCTGATCTTCCGCATCCTGCGCGCGCCCTTCCTGTGGTGCATGTGGCTGGTCCGGGCCGGCATCGCGCTGTGGCGCGGCAAGCCGCCGGTGATGGACGACAATGCCGACCTGCCGGCGCCGCCGATCGGCTATGCCGAAATTCCTGGCGAGATCGACGCCAGCCAGTACGACCCCAGCCGGTTCGAGCCCCGCGTCGAGCAGATTCCCGACGAAGGCACGCCGATGCCGCCGCGCGATTCTCTGCTGGTCGACGCGCCTTACGCCCCGATCGAGCGGCCGGCGCCGGAGATTCCCGAGTCGCCCGTCCCCCTCGACCCGCAGGCGCCTCATGTTGCCGGCGGGGCTGTCGATTCGGTACGCGAGCGCACCTTGTTCGACCGGCTGGCCGGCTTGCGGATCGAGCCGTTCATGGCCCGCCGCAGCGTCCAGGCCACGGAGCCGGTCGAGGCCGAGCCTCGGATCGACGTGCCGCAGGCCGTCGAGGACATGGCATCGCCGGCGCCCGAGTTCCCGGCAGTGGCCGAAGCGCCTGTCGATTCTGCCGACGACGACAACCCCTTCACGCCCGACGCCTTGCCGGTGGAGCAGGCGCCGGCTGTCGCCGCGACGCCCGGCGTAAAGATCATTCCACGCAAGGCGGGCGGACTCACCCAGGGCAAGCGTGCCGCCAAGGCCGGCCAGCGAGAACTCGATCTTGCGGCCGGCGAATACAAGCTGCCGCCGCTCGATATCCTTTCGCTGCCCTCGCGCGTCACCGCCCAGCCCAAGATCGACGAGGAGGCGCTGGAGCAGAACGCGCGCCTGCTCGAGACCGTGCTCGACGATTTCGGCGTGAAGGGGCAGATCGTGAAGGTGCGGCCGGGTCCGGTCGTGACGCTTTACGAGCTCGAGCCGGCGCCGGGCACCAAGTCGAGCCGCGTCATTGGCCTCGCCGACGACATCGCCCGTTCGATGAGCGCCGTCTCCGCGCGCGTCGCCACCGTGCCCGGCCGCAACGTCATCGGCATCGAGCTGCCCAACGCCAAGCGCGAGACGGTGTTCCTGCGCGAGCTGTTGTCGACCCGTCATTACGAGGATACCCGCCTCGGCCTGCCGCTGGCGCTGGGCAAGGATATCGGCGGCGATCCGGTGATCGCCGACCTGGCCCGCATGCCCCATCTTCTCATTGGCGGCACCACGGGCTCGGGCAAGTCGGTGGCGGTCAACACCATGATCCTGTCGCTGCTCTACCGGCTGACGCCGGATCAGTGCCGCTTCATCATGATCGATCCCAAGATGCTGGAACTCAGCGTCTATCAGGACATTCCGCATCTGCTGACACCGGTCGTCACCGAGCCGCGCAAGGCCATCGTCGCGCTCAAGTGGGTGGTGCGCAAGATGGAAGACCGCTACCGCGCCATGAGCGCGGTCGGCGTGCGCAACATCGCGGGCTACAACGAGAAGCTGATCGAAACGGCGCGCAAGGGCACCTCGCTCACCCGCAAGGTCCAGACCGGCATCGATCCCGAGACCCGCAAGCCCATCTTCGAAGACGAGGAGATGGACCTGACGCCGCTGCCGTTCATCGTCGTCATCATCGATGAAATGGCCGACCTGATGCTGGTCGCCGGCAAGGAGATCGAGGCCACCGTTCAGCGTCTCGCCCAGATGGCGCGCGCCGCCGGCATCCACGTCGTCATGGCGACGCAGCGGCCGTCGGTCGACGTCATCACCGGCACCATCAAGGCCAACTTCCCGACCCGCATCTCCTTCCAGGTCACGTCCAAGATCGACAGCCGCACCATCCTGGGCGAGCAGGGAGGCGAGCAGCTGCTGGGCCAGGGCGACATGCTGTATATGGCGGGCGGCGGCAAGATCGCGCGAGTGCACGGGCCGTTCGTGTCGGATGGCGAGGTCGAGGAAGTGGTGCGTCACCTGCGGGCCCAGGGTGCGCCGGCCTATATCGAATCGGTTACCGACGATCCCGATGCCGACACCGAGGGCCTCGGCCTGCCGGGCGACAGCGAGGAAGGCGAGAGCGACCAGCTCTACGACCAGGCGATCGCCCTGGTGGCGCGCGAGCGCAAGTGCAGCACCAGCTTCATCCAGCGTTACCTGCAAATCGGCTACAACCGGGCCGCCCGCATCGTCGAGCGCATGGAGCGCGAGGGCGTCGTGAGTTCCGCCAACCATGTCGGCAAGCGCGAAGTGCTGGCACGCGACATCGACGACCGGGAACGCTGATCGCATGCCCGCCATCGTTGCCGCCTCGATCGCCTTCGCGCTGATCTTCGGCAGCACGCTGTTAGGGATGTTCATCCGGTCGAGGGTGCCCGATCATCACCTGATCGGAGACTCCAAGGACGTCATCCGGCTGGCGACGGCTCTGATCGCCACCATGTCCGCGGTCGTGCTAGCGCTGCTGTTCGCCTCGACGCGGGGATCCTTCGAGCAGACCAGCGCCACCGTCGCCCGCCTGACCGCCGACATCATCGAGCTCGACCACGTCCTCGACGAGTACGGCCCCGAAGCCACTCCGCTCCGGAAGACGTTGCGTGAGAGCATCGTGCCGATGATCGACTCGATCTGGCGTGAGAATGCCGAGCCGACGAAAGTCGCACGGCCATATGGGCGCAGCGAGTCCGTTCTCTATGGCGTTCGCACCCTGGTGCCGCAAAATCCCGTTCAGATTTCGCTACAGGCCCGGGCGCTCCAGCTCGGCACCGATGTGTCGCAGACCCGCCTCATCCTGTTCACCCAGCCGGCCGATTCAATCTCGCGGCCGTTCATGACGGCGCTCGTCCTGTGGCTTTCCTTCATCTTCGGCAGTTTCGCCGTGTCGGCGCCACCGAACCGCACGATCGTCACCGTCCTGTTCGTCTGCGTTTTCTCGGCTTCCGCCGCGATCTTTCTCATCCTGGAGCTGGGCCAGCCGTTCGACGGTTTGATGCAGATTCCGAATATCGGGCTGCGCGACGCCCTGCCACCGTTGCCGGGGCACTGATATCGCGAGGCGGTTGCGGCTAGGCCGGAATCCATTACTTTCAGACAATATCGGCGGGGGCTCGCCGCGGAACTGGGGACGATGACCGACCAAATTCAGCCGGCCCAAATTCAGCCGGCAAGGATGCCAACGGCAGGCGTGCACAGCCGGCGCCGCATCCCGCTGGTCTGGATCGTGCCGATCCTCACCGGGCTGATCGCGGCATGGCTCGCCTGGGACACCTATTCCCATCGCGGCCCGACCATCACCATCGCCTTCGACACCGCGGCCGGGCTGACGGCCGGCCAGTCCCAGCTCAAGTACCGCAACGTCGTGATGGGAACGGTGAAGACGATCGCCGTCGCGCCGGACCTTTCCAAGGTGCTCGTGACGGTGGAAACGGTCCGTGAGGCCGAGGCGCTGCTGACCGACAAGACGATCTTCTGGGTGGTCAAGCCGCAGCTCTTCGCCGGCAATGTCACCGGCCTCGACACGCTGCTGTCGGGTTCCTACATCGGCATGCGGCCGCCGACCGAGAAGGGCACGCCGCAGCGCAGCTTCGTCGGCAACCACGATCCGCCGGTCCTTCAGGCCTCGGCCAAGGGCACCACGTTCAAGCTGGACAGCAAGCGGCTCGGCTCGATCAGCCTGGGGTCGCCGGTTTTCTTCCGCGACCTCGACGTCGGCACCGTGCTCGGCTGGGATATCGGCGATCTCGCCAACAACGTCACCATCCATGCCTTCGTGCGCGATCCCTTCGACAAGTACGTGCACGAGGACTCGTCCTTCTGGAACGCCTCGGGCGTGCAGGTGAAGCTCACCGCCAGCGGCATCGACGTGCAGTTCGAATCGCTCCGCGCCCTGCTGCTGGGCGGCATCGCCTTCGACACGCCGACCGTGCCGAAGTCGCCGGTCGCCGCCGCGCACGCCCGTTTCCCGCTCTATGCCAGCGTCGAGGTGGCGAAGGCGGCGGGGTTCGGCCGGCAGCTGCGACTGGTCTCGAACTTCGAGGGTTCCGTCGCCGGCCTCGCCGTCGGCGCCGACGTGACGCTGTACGGGCTCAAGATCGGCGAGGTCACCGACGTCGGCCTCGTCTACGACCGGCAGAAGGACCGCATCGTGGCGCCCGTGCACTATCGCATCGAGGCCGACCGCGTGACCGGTGTCGCGGTCGCCGCCCAGGGAATGGCCCCGGGCGAGCTCGCCGACGAAATGGTCAAGCGCGGGCTGCGCGCGACGCTGCAGGCGCCCAGCCTGATCACCGGCCAGAAGATCGTCGCCCTCGAGATGGTGCCGGACGCGCCGCCGGGCGCCCTCGGCCGCAACGGCGACGTCTTCGTCGTGCCGACCTACGAGGTCGGCGGCTTCGACAGCATCACCCGGTCGGCCAACGAACTCCTGTCGAAGATCAACCGCATCGACTTCGACCGCATCGGCCGCAGCCTGTCGGGGGCGGCCCAGGGGCTCGACGACACGATCAACGGACCGCAACTCAAGAAGACGCTGGCGGCGCTGGAAGCCGCGATGATCGACGTCCAGGACATCGCCCGCAAGCTCGACAAGGACGCGTCGCCCGCCCTCAAGCGCCTGCCGGAGATCGCCAGCCAGTTCCAGGAGGCGATCGCCAAGGCCAACCGCCTGATCGGCTCGATCGACCAGGGCTATGGCGGCACGTCCAAGTTTCACCGCGACCTCGACCGCCTGATCCCGCAGATCACCGACACGGCGCGCTCGATCCGCGCGCTCGCCGACCTTCTGTCGCGTCACCCCGAAGCCCTGATCAAGGGCCGCACCAACACGGGCAAGGAATGAAACCCTTCGGACTCGGCCGCCGCCGCCTCGGCGTTCTGGCACTCCCGGCCCTCGGGCTGCCCGCTCTGGTCGCCTGCGGCTCGTCGCCCGAGCCCGGCCTCTACACGCTCGCCGTGCGCCAGGGCCCGAGCCTGCCCAAGGGCCCACGCGTCGTACAACTCCGCGACATCGGCTTGCCGGGCTACCTCGACCGCAAGGAGATCGTGCGCTCCTCGGAAGATTACAAGCTCGACGTCCGCGCCAATGCCTGGTGGGGCGAGCCGCTGGGCGCCATGCTGGGCCGCGTGCTGGTCGTCGAGCTGTCGCAGCGCTTGCCCAACTCCAAGGTCTATGGCGAGAGCGGCGCGATCACGGCCGATCCCAATGCCGTGGTCGGCGTCGACATCCAGCGTCTCGACGCGGACAAGGCGGGCGCCGTCGTCCTGCTGGCCCAGGTCGCCATCCAGTACAACCGGCCGACCCGCTCGGTCGCCCGCAACTTCGCCATCGCCAGGCCCGTGGCGACGCCCGACACTGCGGGCCACGTGGCCGCTACCAGCGACGCCGTGGCCGAGCTCGCCGACGGGATCGCGGCGCTCCTGCAAACCTAGATGACCGCGGTCCAGGCAGAGGGACCGACGACCCGGCCGCAGCTCCGCGAGTGCCCGGGCTGCGGCCTGTTCCAGATCGTGCCGGCGCTCGGCCCCGACCTGCGTTCGAACTGCGGGCGCTGCGGCACGCTGCTGCGCGCCACCCGTGCCGAGCCGATGGACCATTGCCTGGCGCTCACCGCCGCCGCGCTGGTGCTGCTGGGCGTCCTGTGGCTCGCCATGCTGATGAAGGTCTCGACGGCCGGCATCGTGCACGAGACGACGCTGAATTCGGGACCGTGGGAGCTGATCGATCGCGGCCTGTGGCCGCTGGCGCTGGCCGTCGCCTTCACCACCGCCTTTGCGCCGCTGGTCCGGCTCTCGGGCATGCTCTACGTGCTGGTCGGCCTGAAGCTGCCCACCATGCCGCCCAACCTGCGCGGCGTCTTCCGGCTGGCGCTGCGCCTGAAGACCTGGGCGATGCTGGAGGTGCTGCTGCTGGGCGTGTTCGTGGCCTACACCAAGCTGGGCGACCTGGTTCAGATCGAGATCGGCCCCGCCGTCTACGCCCTCGGCCTCTATTCCATCGTCATCGTCTGGGCCGAGACGTCGCTGGATCCTCAGGCCGTGTGGGAGGAAATCGAGCGGCGGGGCCAGACTCACGCGCCGATGCCGGCCCCCCTGTCGAGCCCCGTCGCCGATGGGCCACTCCTCGACTTCCGGCCGGGCGCCATCGGCTGCGAGAGCTGCGGCCTGGTCTCCGTGCCTTCCGATGCCGACCGCGGATGCCCGCGCTGCGGCGCTGCGTTGCATGCGCGCAAGCCGAACAGCCTCAGCCGGACCTGGGCCCTGGTGATCGCGGGCGCCGTCCTCTACATCCCGGCCAACGTCTATCCTGTGCTCACGGTGATGCAGGGCGGCGCCGGCCAGCCCAGCACCATCCTGGGCGGCGTCGAGGAATTGCTCGACTCCAAGATGTATCCGCTGGCGCTGCTGGTGTTCTTCGCCAGCATCATGGTGCCGATGTTCAAGCTGATCGGCCTCGCCGTCATGCTGGGCGCCACCATGATCGTGACGACACAGGCGGGTGCTTCCGTGCTGCTGCGCCAGCGCACGACACTCTATTACATCGTCGCCTGGGTCGGGCGCTGGTCGATGGTCGACATCTTCATGGAGTCGCTGCTGGGCGCGCTGGTCCAGTTCGGCCGCGTGGTGACCATAGAACCCGGCATGGGCGCGCTCGCCTTCTGCGCCGTGGTCTTCATCACCATCTTCGCGGCCGAAGCCTTCGACCCGCGCCTGATGTGGGATGCGGCCCAGCGCAACGCCCATCGCCCCTACGCCCTGCGGCGGGCTGGCGCCATGGCCTCTGGCGAAACAAAGGCCGTCAGTTGAGCCTGTAGGCGAGGCCCAGCCGGATCTGGTGCACGTTGCGGTACAGGCCTTGCGCTTCGTAGGTGTCCAACTCGTAGCCGGCCGACATTTTCAGGTGTTCGCCGACCGGCCGGCCGAAGCCGGCGTAGGCCCTGTTCTGATGCACGCCGGCCTGGCGTCCGGTGCCGTCGACCTTGAGGTTGACGAAGATCTCGTCCGAGAAGGCGAACTCCCAGGGCGACTCGCCGATCGGGATGCGGATGCCGGCGAGCACCCGCGTCCGGACCAGCAGGGCGGTATTCTCGAAGAACAGCTCCTCGGCACGGAGGCGCGCGGCGAAGGCGATCTTGCCGAACTTGCTGCGATGCAGGAGATCCTGGAACGGGCCGCGCATCGTGCGCAGCGGCACCGGATAGCGCTGGAACTGCACGTAGCCCGCCGCCACGGCCCAGTTGGGCGAGAGCGCGTATTCGAAGCCCGGCCGCACCTGCAGGTCGCGCAGGCGGACGATGTCGCGGTCGATCTGCAGCTGCGTTTCGAGATGGAACGACCATTGCCGGTCGATCGCGTACTCGATCCCGACCGTGCTGGTGAGCCAGAGGTCGTTGTTGGGGGTTGCCGACGCCCTGTTGCGGGCGTTCTGTTGCTGGGCTGTCGCCGGCCCGGCCATCGCCAGGAGGGCCAGCAGCGTGGCCAGAAAGCGGCTTGTTCTTGGTCCCACGGCGGCCGTCGCTCAGTGCAGGCGCATCCTGCGGATGACGCGGGAGAAGGCGACGACGTGTTCGTCGAAAGCCGGGGGCGTCGCGATCAGCCGCAGGGCGGGCAGTTGCGCGATGCGGCTGCGGCCCAGCTGGGTCATCGCGATGCCGCTCCGCCGCTCCTCGACCAGCAAAAGCGTCTTCAGCCGGTCGATGTCGTCGGCCCGAAGGCTATCGAGATTGGTGACGCCATAGGCGATGCGCCGTAAGGTGATCGCCTCGTTGGGGCTGAGTTCGACGAAACTATTTTCCATGCCGACCTCCTTACCCGTGAAAGATCGTCAGGTCATGTCGCGAATTTTGGCGCTTTTTGTCGCTCTCATGGCCGTGCCGCCGGGGGCGCAGGCCCAGGAGAAGCCCTTCGGCGGTTATCCCAATGCCGACATGGAATACTGCGCCCGGCTGAGCGACCTCTACATCCGCTATGTCGGACGGTCCGAGGCCGGCCCCCGGACGCCCGTCACCCCCGATGTCGTGGGCGGCACCGCCCTTGCCCAGTGCAAGCACGAAAGCACGGTTGCCGAGGCCATTCCCGTGCTCGAGCGCAAGTTGCTCAATGCCCGGTTCACCCTGCCGCCGCGGAGCTGATCGGGGGAGTTAGGGCTTCCAGCGCAGGAAGTTGGCGATCAGGCGCAGGCCCGTGGCCTGGCTCTTCTCGGGATGGAACTGCGTGCCGGCGAGATTGTCGCGGCCGACCATGGCGGTGACCGGCCCGCCGTAGTCGACGACGCCCAGCACCGTCTCCGGCCGGCTCGCCTTCAGCTGAAACGAATGCACGAAGTAGGCGTGGTCGCGGTCGGCGATGCCGTCCAGCAACGCATGCGGCCTGAGCTCGCGCAGCTCGTTCCAGCCCATGTGCGGAATTTTCAACTTCTTGTCGCCGGATTCGATGCGCACGACGTCGCCCACGATCCAGTCGAGGCCGGCATGGACGCCGTATTCCACGCCGCGCGTCGCCATCAACTGCATGCCGACGCAGATGCCGAGGAACGGCTTGGCGCGCTCGATCACTTCCCGCTGCAGCGCCTCGACCATGCCCGGCACGGCATGGAGGCCGGCACGGCAGTCGGCGAAGGCGCCGACCCCCGGCAGCACGATGCGGTCGGCCTCTGCTACCTCGCGCGGGTTCGAGGTCACCAGCACGCGCTCGTGGGTGCCCGCCTCGCGTGCGGCGCGCTCGAAAGCTTTTGCGGCGGACCGGAGGTTGCCCGAGCCGTAATCGACGATGGCGACGGTCATGGAGCGACCGTCATGGCGGCGAGCTCGCGAAGTCCTCTCCGCCCACGAAGTGGGGGGAGAGGAAGGGGACCCGCGCAAAGCGCGGGGTCGCGCGGGGTAAATCCCCGCGCTGTGGTGAGGTGGGTCATCGATGCCCCGACTCGGACATTGTCTCTTTTGCACAAGCCACCTCACCTTCCCATTGCTGCGCAATGGGCCCCTGCCTCTCCCCCGCATCGCGGCGGAGAGGAGAAAGGACGATGAAGCAGGGCATGGCCCTAGAGGACGCCCTTGGTGCTGGGCACGGCCGTGGTCTGGCGCGGGTCGATCTCGACCGCGACGCGGAGCGCGCGCGCGATGCCCTTGAAGCAGCTCTCGACGATGTGGTGGTTGTTGTCGCCGTAGTGGTTCCACACATGCAGCGTGAGCCCGCCCAGCTGGGCGAAGGCCTGGAACCATTCCTTGAACAGCTCGGTGTCCATGGTGCCGAGCTTGGGCTTGGAGAAAGCCACCTTCCAGATCAGGTACGGCCGGTTCGAGGCATCGAGCGCCACCTCGGTCAGCGTCTCGTCCATCGGGATCGTGGCGCTGCCGTAGCGGCGGATGCCGGCGCGGTCGCCCAGTGCCTTGGCCAGGCACTCGCCCAGCACGATGCCCGAATCCTCGGTCGTGTGGTGATAGTCGATGTGCAGGTCGCCCTCGGCGCGCAGCGCGATGTCGATCAGGCTGTGGCGCGAGAGCTGCTCCAGCATGTGATCGAGGAAGCCGATGCCGGTCTTGATGTCGTAGACGCCGGTGCCGTCGAGATTGATGGCAGCGGAGATCCGGGTCTCCTTGGTGGCGCGGGTGACGGACGCACGCCGCCCACCGCTGCCGGGTGTTTTCAGGGTTTCGAGGGTCGTGGCCATGGCAAGGTCATACAGGAAGGCGGGCGGCGCGGTCGAGCGACATCCTAGGACGGACGGGGCTGGCGCGGATGGCCAGCCTTTGCCAGCGAACGCTTCAGCGCCGCGTCGATACGTCCCTGCCAGCCCGGCCCCCCGGCCCGGAAGCGGGTCAGCACGTCGTGCGACAATCGGATGCTGATCGGTTCCTTCGTTGGTGCCTTCTGCGGTCCGCGGAGGCGCACCGCCTTCAGCTTCCGCTGCAATGATTTCGGCACGGCGGAAAAGCGCGTGGCGGCCTTGAAGTCGGCCTCGGTCAGCTCGCGGACTTCGCCCTGGGCATCAGTCAGCGGTTTGCGCCTGGGCATATCTGCGGACCTCTCGTGTCTTGGTGGGAGCGCGCTACTCCAGAGGATGTGCATCTATTCGATACACCGTGTTCGATCGGGACGATGAGCGCGCATCTTGCGCGCTCAAGCCGATGTCGAATAAATTCACCAGCCTCTGGAGTAGCGCGCTCCCAGCTAAGAACCGACGCCATTCCAAATCTCCAGTCGCCCGCCTGTCAGGCAAATTGTACATACGATAAAATCGTGCCGCCAATCAATGGGCGCCACGCTCCAGCACGACGCCCGAAGGGGCGGCTGCATCACTGCGTCGGGGCCGTCGAAGCCTTCTGCGCGCCCCAGAAACCGAACAGCGTGCCGGCGACGCGGCGGATCTGGATCTCCTCCGAGCCCTCGGTGATGCGGTAGCGGCGGTGGTGGCGGTAGATGTGCTCGAACGGCGTGTGACGCGAATAGCCGATGCCGCCATGCACCTGCATGGCGCGGTCGGCGGCGTCGCACACCAGGCGGTTGGCGCGGTAGTTCGACATCGCCACCCATTCGCTGACGCTCATGTGGTGCTCGCGGTCGAGATGCCACGCCGTCTTGCGCACCAGCCCTCTGGTCATCTCGGCTTCGGTGTGCAGCTCCGCCAGCGGGAACTGGATCGCCTGGTTGGTGGCCAGCGCCTTGCCGAACACCTTGCGGTTCTTGGCATAGGCCACCGACATGTCGATGCAGTATTGCGCGGCGCCCAGGCTCGACGCGGCCTGGCGGATGCGGTTCTCGTGCACGAAGGTCTGCGCCACGTCGAGGCCGCGGCCTTCCTCGCCCAGCATGGTCGAGCCCGGCACCGTCACGTTGGTCAACGACACCTCGGCATGGTCCGACGGCATGTTGAAGGTCCACCACATATATTCGATCTTGAAGCCCGGCGTCTTCACCGGCACCAGGAACGCCGAGATGCCGCGCGGCTCGCCGACCTTGCCCGAGGTCCGCGCAAACACCAGGTCGACCGTGGCGGTGTGCATGCCGGTGTTGAACCGCTTCATGCCGTCGATGACCCAGTCCGAGCCCTTCTTGACCGCCACCGTTTCCATGAACGTCGCATCGGAGCCGTGCAGCGGCTCGGTGAGGCCGAAGCCGATGCGCTCGGTGCCGCGGAACATGCCTTCGATATAGCGGTCTTTCTGTTCCTGCGTGCCGAAACGATGGAGCAGCAACGCCACGGGAAAATTGCCGACGATCGAACTCTCGTTCTGCAGATCGTTGTGCAGTCCCAGCCCCTTGTGCGCGAGATGCTCGCGGATCAGCGCCATGGCGAGGTTCGACCCGTCCTTGCCGCCCAGCGCCTTGGGCAGCCCGAAGCGCAGGTGCCCGGCCTTGTCGGCGCGGCGCTTCATCTCGGCCAACAGTTCCTCCCACTCGTGGCGCGGCTGGCCGTCGTTGTCCCAGTCGGTGCGGGCATGCTCGCGGCGATGGTCGAAGAAGCGGATGTTGTCGTCCTGGCGCTCGAGCGGCCGGATCTCGCGCTCGATGAATTCGTCGAGCTCGGCGATGTAGGCCGCGATGTCGGCGGGAATGTTGAAATCCATGGCGCGCTTCCTCTTATGAACGGTCGTTCACTCCACCTTATGGCATAACCGACCAATGGACATCGACCCCGCCATCGCCAGGTCTCTGGGCTTTCCCAAGCCGGCCTACACGGTGGTCGAACGCGAGCGCCGCTGGGTCTGTCGCGAAGTGCCACGCGAGCGGATCCTCCGGACCGAAACCATCGTCGACCTCTACGTGGCCGGCACGCGCTTTCGTCTCCGCGAGGCTCGTCCCCACAATGGCGATCCGGCGGCGCTGCGCCTCAGCCGGAAGGCGGACATAGATTCCCGCACACGGCTTGTCACGTCGATCTACCTGCCCGAGCACGAGTTCGCCATCCTGTCCGCGGCGCTGCAGGGCGTCCGGATACGGAAAATCCGCCACCGCTTGAAGCCGCCGCCCGGTGTCGTGCTGTCGGTCGACGAGTTCAAGGGCGAGTTGGAAGGGCTCAGAATGGTCGAGGCCGAATTCGATACGCCGGAGCGGATGGCCTCCTTCACCGTGCCTGACTTCGCGATCCGCGAGGTGACCGACGATCCCCGCTTCGCCGGCGGCTATCTCGCCACGAACGGTCTGCCGCAAGACCGTGTGGCCTGAAGCCACGGCCGGGCACCGGTCACGAGCTGGTCACACCCCCCGCCGCGCGTGATGCGGCACAGTCCGGGTGTGCCGCCTTCCCAATGCGGTACATCAGCCTCCCAAACACCCAGAGGCCGCCCGCCTGCCTTCCCCAAGTGCAGGCGGGCTTCTTTTTGACCGAAAGTCGTGGCGATGCCGCTACGCCGCCGGCAGATCCACCCTGAACCGGCTGCCGCCGCCGTCCGCCGCCAGGCACACCGCATCGCCGCCGTGGCGGCGGGCAATGTCGAGGACCAGGGCGAGGCCGAGGCCGCTGCCGCGGCCGGTCTCGGCGCCGCCGGCCAGGCGATAGAAGGGCTCGAAGATGCGCCGGCGTTCGGCCTCGGGCACGCCGGGGCCGTGGTCGGTGACATTCAGTACCGCGCGGCCGCCTTCGCGGGTGACCGAGACAGAAATTGCGCCCGCGCCGCCATAGCGCTGCGCGTTCTCGACGAGGTTGCGCACCAGCCGGCGCAACAGCGTTCGGTCGCCCGAGACGGTGATGGATTCGCCGGTCGCCTCGAGGTCGTAGTGCGAGGCCTCTTCCGCGGCCAGCGCCAGGAGATCGACCGGCTCGCGATGTTCCAGCGTGGGCACGGCTTCGAGGCGGCTCGCCAGCAGGATCTGTTCGATGAGCTGGTCCAGTTCGGCCACGTCCTGCTTCAGCGAGTCCCGCGTCTTGGGGTCGGCGTTTTGACCGAGGAGGGCGGCGGCCACGGCGATGCGCGCGAGCGGCGTGCGCAGCTCGTGGCTGGCGTTGGCCAGCAGCAGGCGGTGCGCGGCCACCAGCTCTTCGATGCGCTGCGCCGAGCGGTTGAAGCTTTCGGCGAGGGCGGCCACCTCGTCGCGGCCCTCGACTTTTACGCGCGCGCCAAGGTCGCCGCCGCCCAGGCGATCGACGCCGGCGCGCAGCCGTTCCAGCCGCCGGCCGAGGCCGCGCACCACGGGGAAGGCTGCGACCGCGACGGCGATGGCCACCAGGCCGAGCGCCGCGGCGATCCAGAAGATCGGGTTGGGCCGCTCGCGCACCTGGCGTGCGACCAGCCAGCGGCCGTCGGGAAGTTGCAGCGTGAAGTTGGGCCCGCCCGGTCCGCGCCGCCAGCCGGTGCGGGCGCGCTCGATATTGAAGCGCGGCGGCACCTTGCCGGCCATGGCGATCATGTCGCCGTCGGCTTCGTAGAGCGCGATGTCGAAGCGCAGCTTGCGCTGCAACGCTTCGATCGCGCGTTGTTGTTCGGGCCGGGGCGCGCTCTTCTCCGGCAGCAGCGCGCCGGTGAGTTCGGCCGCGACGTCGAGATACTGCGGCGTGCGGTTGTCGTCGTCCGCCACCCGCCACAGCAGCACGGCCGCACCCACGAACACCGCCAGCACGACCAGGATGGTGACGTAGAATTGCAGGTAGAGGCGCTGCATCGGATTAGCGGTCCTGGTCCTTCGCGAAGACGTAGCCCGTGCCGCGCAAGGTCAAAATCCGGCGCGGCTTCCTGGGGTCGTCCTCGATGGCGGCGCGGATGCGGCTGACATGGACGTCGACCGAGCGGTCGAAGGCTTCGAGCTTTTCGCCCTTCAGCACGTCCATCAGCGCGTCGCGCGACAGCACGCGGCCGGCGCGCTCGGCCAGCGCCAGCAGGATCGCGAACTGGTAGGAGGTGATGGTGCGTTCCTCGCCGTCGACGCGCACGACGCGGGCGCCCTTGTCGATTTCGAGGCGGCCGAAGCGCAGGATCTCGGACGGCGCGGTGCCGCCGCTTCCCTTGCGGCGCAGGATGGCACGCAGCCGGGCCTGCAGCTCGCGCGGCTCGAAGGGTTTTGCGAGATAGTCGTCGGCGCCGATCTCGAGGCCGACGACCTTGTCCATCGGCTCGCCACGCGCCGTCAGCATCAGGATGGGCACGTCGCTGGTGGCACGCAGGCGGCGGCAGAGGTCGAGGCCGTCGGCGTCGGGCAGCATGAGGTCGAGGATGACGGCGTCGAAGGTCTCGCGCTTCAAGAGGGCCTCGCCGTCGCGGCCGGTGCCGGCCACGGTCACACGGAAGCCCGCCCCGGCGAGATAGTCTTGGACCATCCCGGCGAGGCGGTTGTCGTCGTCGATCATCAGGATGCGCTCGGCCATTGCGTCAGTATCGGTCCGGCTCACCCTCATGTCATCGACCGTTAACCACGCTTACCGTGGCGCTCGTTCCACTTGTCGAAGAAAGCCTTGCGCTGATCGGCGTTCAGCACGTTGCCGGCGTCGATCAGGGCCTTGGTGAAGCGCTTCGAACCGTCGTCCATCAGCTTGATCTGTTGGGCGCGGGTTGCCTCGACCTTGGCGGCATCGATCGTGGGCGCGCCCATCGCCTCGGTCAGCGCCTTGCGGATCTCGGCGCGCTGGCCGCGCAGGCCCTGCATGTCGGCGAAGGCCGCCTGCAGGATTTCCGTGATCTTCTTCTTCTGGTCCTGCGTGGCCGTGGTGCCGTCGAGCGCCTTGTCCACGCGCTTCTCGATGCGCTGCTGGAACTTGGCGGGATCGAACCCGGCGCCATCGGCCCGGGCAAAGGCGGGGCCGCCGGCGCCGAGCGCGAGGCTGCCGGCCACGAGGGTCGCCATCATCGCTTTCATGCTGAGGGTCGTCATGTCTGTCTCCATCTGTGTCGGGTGACTGTCCCCGTTCCAGCGATATGGAGGTCTGCGGTTTCGCCGTCGTCTCGCGGCCGTAAAGTTGTGTAAAGTCGGGAGACCATGACGATATTGATGACCGAGCGGCTGACCTTGCGGCCGCTGCTGCCCGACGATGCCGAGGCCTATCTCGCGATCCGCCATCATCCCGAGGTGGCGAAATGGGTGCCGAAGCCCCTGGCTGGGGTGATCGAGCGGTTTGCCGCCTCGTGGGAGGAGCGCCGCTACGCGCCGTGGGGCGTGTTCCAGGGCGGCAGACTGATCGGCCATGGCGGGCTGAACTACGTGCCGGAGTTCGGCGAGACCGAGGTGCTGTGGGCGCTCCACCCCGACGCCTGGGGCAAGGGCTATGCGACCGAGGTCGCGCGCGCGGCGCTCGACTACGGCTTCGGGACCCTGGGCCTGGGGCTGATCTTCGCCATCACGATGCCGGACAATCTAGCCTCGCAGGCCGTGATGAAGCGCATCGGCCTCACCTATCGAAAGCGCGTGGATTACCGGGGTTTCAAGGACATCGTGTGGTTCGACATGACCCGCGCGGACTATGCCGCGAGTATGTCCATCGCAGAGCGTTGAACGGCCGGATCGCCCGCTGCCAAAACCGACCCGTCGGAATTCATGTGGAGTTCGCCGCCCCGCCAATCGGTGATCAGCCCGCCCGCGCCCTTGATGACCGGCACCAGCGCCGCGAAGTCGTAGAGTTTCAGGCTCGCCTCGACCACCAGGTCGACATGGCCCGACGCCAGTAGGCCGTAGGCGTAGCAGTCGCCGCCCCAGCGGAAGAGCTTTACCTTCTTGGTCAGCGCCTCGTGCGGCTTCTCGTAGGCGCCCGGGAACATGATCGGCGCGGTCGAATACATGTAGGCCCGGTCGAGCGACGGGCAGGCGCGGACGGAGATCGGCTGGCCGTTGAAGGTCGAGTGCTCGCCGTCGACGCCCAGCCAGCGCTCCTTCAGGATCGGCTGGTCGATGATGCCGAGGACCGGCTTGCCGTGGCGCAGCAGCGCCACCAGAGTACCGAAGATCGGCAGCCCGGTGATGAAGGCCTTGGTGCCGTCGATCGGGTCCAGTACCCAGACATATTCGGCGTCGGTCCTGACGGCGCCATGCTCCTCGCCGAACACGCCGTGTTCCGGCACATGGCGAGTCAGCAAATCGCGCATCGCCGTCTCGGCCTCGCGGTCGGCGATGGTGACCGGGCTGTTGTCGGTCTTGTCGTCGATCGCGACAGGGGTGCGGAAGTAGCGGGATGCGATCGGCCGCGCCGCATCGGCCAGCGCGTTGGCCAGTTGGACGAAGCGGGGCTCGACCACCTAGGCCAACGACCTAGGGCAGCGGCTTGGGCGTTTCCGCCATGGTGCGCAGGTAGGCGATCACGTCGGCGCGCTCCTGCTCCTTGGCGAGGCCGGCAAAGGCCATCTTGGTGCCGCGGACATACGCCGTCGGCTTGAAGATCAGGTGGTCGATGTCTTCGTAGCTCCAGTCGCCGCCTTTCGCCGACAGCGCCGAGGAGTAGCCGAAGCCAGCATGGCTCGCCTTCTTGCGGCCGACGATGTCCCAAAGATTGGGGCCGACCTTGTTGGCGCCGCCCTTGTCGGTGGTGTGGCAGGTGAAGCACTGCTTCATGAAGAGTGCCTTGCCCGCCTCGACATTGGCGCCGGCGAGCTTGGGTCCGATCGGCGGCAGCTCGACGGGCGCGGCGGAGGCCGTCTGCGTCGTCGGCGCTTCGTCGACGACCGCGAGGGCGGGCTTGTCGAGCTTCTGCGGATGAACCACGGCGTTGGAAACCTTGCCAACCACCATCGCGAAGAGGGCCGAGGCCAGAACGCAGCCCGCAACCGTGTTGAAATTGGCCATCAGTCGGATCCCAAAGCGGCAGTATTTTCGGACGTTGCTGTAGCACGCCCGGACAGTCGCCAGTAGTATCTGATCGCCGCATGGGACTCGCGCGGCGGAACGTCGCAAGTCTCGGATTTAGCGAGGTTTTTCGCCTGTCGGCGGGTCCTGGGGTGGGAGATAGGGAGAGATCGGGACATGGCGAAGGCACTAGGCGGCAAGGGGGGTGGCAAGGCAAAAGGCAGCAACATCATCGCCTTCCAGGGCGAGCCGGGGGCTAACTCGGACATGGCCTGCCGGGCGGCCTTTCCCTACATGACGACGCTGCCCTGTCCGACCTTCGACACGGCCATGGCGGCGGTCCAGGCGGGAGGGGCCGAGCTGGCCATCATCCCGGTCGAGAACTCGATCGCGGGCCGCGTGGCCGACCTGCACAGCCTGCTGCCGCACACCCGGCTCAAGATCGTGGCCGAGCATTTCCAGCGGGTCGAGCATTGCCTGGTGGCGCTGCCCGGCGCGTCCTTGCGCACCATCCGCACGGTCAAAAGCCACGTCCAGGCGCTGGCCCAGTGCCGCAATTTCCTGAAGAAGCATCGCTTCCAGCCGCTGGTCCACGCCGACACGGCGGGCGCCGCGCGCGAGATCGCCGAGATCGGCGACAAGAGCGTCGGCGCCATCGCCTCTTCGCTGGCTGCCCGAATCTACAATCTCAAGGTCCTGGCCAAGAACATCGAGGACGCCGACCACAACACCACGCGCATGCTGGTGTTTTCGCGCGAGGAGGCCGCGCTCGACTGGCGCACAGTGCAGTGCATGACCGCCTTCCTGTTCCGGGTGAAGAGCCGTCCGGCTGCGCTCTACAAGGCGTTGGGCGGCTTCGCCACCAACGGCGTCAACATCGTGAAGCTGGAAAGCTACCTGTCGGGCGCGCGCTTCGAGCAGGCGCAGTTCTATGCCGAGGTCGAGGGCCACCCCGAGCAACGCAACGTCCATCTGGCGCTCGAGGAGCTGGAATTCTTCTCCGAGAAGGACGAGCTCAAGATGCTTGGTTCCTTCCCGGTCAATCCGTTCCGGCGCAAGGGCTGGGACGCGCCGACCCGTCCCGGCACCTGAGGAACACCATGCCGCAACAGCCCGTTCGCATTGCTCCTTCCATCCTGTCGGCCGACTTCGCAACTCTTGGTCGGGAGATCGAGGCGGTGACGGCGGCCGGTGCCGACTGGATTCATGTCGACGTGATGGATGGCCATTTCGTGCCGAATATCACCATCGGCCCGATGGTCGTGAAGGCGTTGCGCAAGCACAGCAAGCAGCCCTTCGATTGCCATCTCATGATCTCGCCGGTCGATCCGATGGTGCCGGCCTATGTCGATGCCGGCGCCGACGTGATCTCGTTCCATCCCGAGGCCGGGCCGCACGTTCATCGCACCGTTCAGCTCATCAAGAGCCTGGGCAGGAAGGCGGGCTGCGTGCTCAACCCCGCCACGCCGCTGTCGGCCATCGAGCACGTCCTAGGCGACATCGATCTCGTGCTGGTGATGAGCGTCAATCCCGGCTTCGGCGGCCAGGCGTTCATCGAAAGCCAGCTCGCCAAGATCGCGGCCTTGCGCAAGGCGATCGACGCGCTGGGCAAGCCGATCGATCTCGAGGTGGATGGCGGCGTCAATCCGGAGACGGCCCGGCGCTGTATAAAAGCCGGTGCCGACGTCCTGGTGGCCGGCACCGCGGTCTTCGGTGGCGGGTCCGACAAATATGCCGACAACATAAGGGCTTTGAGATCATGACCGACATCATCCTGCATCACTACGGCCTGTCGCCTTTTGCGGAAAAGGTGCGCATCGGCCTCGGTCTCAAGCAAGCGGCGTGGAAGTCGGTCGACATTCCCAACGTCATGCCCAAGCCCGACCTGATGCCGCTGACCGGCGGCTATCGCAAGACGCCGGTGATGCAGGTCGGTGCCGACATCTACTGCGACACGCAGCTCATCATGCTGGAACTCGAGCGGCGCCTGCCTTCGCCGTCGTTCCTGCCCAAGGGCCGCGAGGGCGAGGCAAGGGCGATCACCATGTGGCTGGACCGCCAGATCTTTTCACCGGCGGTAGGCGTGGTCATGAGCCAGGTCGCCGACAAGTTCGGCGATGCCTTCAAGAAGGATCGCAGCGAATTCTCCGGCCGCTCGTTCGATCCGGAGCGGATGCGCGCGGCTCTTCCGTTCGTGCGCGATCAAACCTATGCCCAGCTCTCGCTTGTCGAGGCGATGCTGGCCGACGGCCGCAAGTTCATCCTGGGCGGCGAACCGAGCCTGGCGGATTGCGCCCTCTATAATCCGGTGTGGTTCATCCAGCAGCACCTGGGCAAGACGGCCGCACCGCTCGACCGTTTGCCCCGGATTGTTGCCTGGTCGGAACGCATGAAGGCGCTGGGCGATGGCAAGCGCACCGATATCAAGGCAACCGATGCGCTCGAGATTGCCAAGGCGGCCACGCCCGCGCCGACCAGCGTCGATTCCGGCGATCCGAGCGGGCTGAAGGCGGGCCAAAAGCTCAGCGTCACGCCCGACGACACGGGCAAGGTGCCGGTGACCGGCACGCTGGTCGGGCTGACCGCCGGCCGGATCTCGATCGCCCGCAACGATCCGCGAGTGGGCGACGTCGTCGTCCACTTCCCGCGCGCGGGTTTCATCGTCCAGGCAAACTAGAGCGAGGCTTCGCCTTTCAGGACGGCGACGCAGTCACCGCCGACGCTGGCGCGGATGCCGTCGGCGGCCCGATGCGCCCCGGCGCGCAGGAGGCTAGGCCGGCCCATCTCGACGCCCTGCACGATGTAGTAGCGCGCCTCGCTGCTGCCGGTCTTCGACAACAGGAGCGCCGCCAGCGGTGTCGCGGCACTTCCCGTGGCGGCGTCCTCGAGGGTGCCCGACAGGGGCGAGAACATGCGCGCGCGCAGGTTGGTAGCGTCGACCTTTGCATAGAGATAAAGCGGCAGGCGCCGCGGCCCCAAGGCGGTGAAGACTTCGTTGGCCTGGCGGAAACGTCCGAGATCGGGCACGGCCCGTGTCAGCGCCTCGCCCGTGACCTCGGCCACGACGAAGGAATTGCCGACCGAGGCCATAATCGGGCGGTGTGTCGTTGTGACGATATCCTTCGCGGCAAGGCCGACGCAGCCGGCGAGCAGGTCGACCGGCATCTCCGGCCCGAGCGACAGCGGCTGCGGTGCGTCGATCGTGACGATGTCGCCCGCCACCTTGACTTCGACCAGTCCGGCGATTTCCTCGAAGCGTAGCGCGCCGTTCGCAGCCCGGCCTTGCTGCGCCAGCACCCAGCCGGTGCCGACATTGGGATGGCCGGCAAACGGCATCTCGCTGGTACGATTGAAGATGCGCACGCGGGCCGTGTTCGCCGGATCGGCCGGCGGCAACACGAAAGTCGTCTCGCTCAGGTTGAATTCGGCGGCGAGGGACTGCATCTCGGCGTCCGACAGGCCCTGCGCGTCGGGAAAGACGGCCAGCGGATTGCCGCCGAAGCGGCGGTCGGTGAAAACATCGACGGTGACGAACTTGTAGGTCTTCATCGCGGGCGCGTCAGACGACTTCGACACCGATCTCGCCGGCGATGCGGCGCAAGGCGGCGACGGACCGCGCCGTGGCATTGCGGCCGTCGCCCGGACAGTGCGTCTCGATGCTGGCGAGCACTTCGGGTGCTTTGACGCCGTGCAGCAACCGTCTCAATTCGTCCGCCCATGGAATGTCGCCGTCGCCGAGCGGCACCGTCCGCTTCGCCGTCATATCGCGGTCCTTAAGATGGATGGCGTCGATATGCTCTGCGAGCGCGTCGATGTCGGCATCGGTTGGTGGCGCTTCGATCGCCCATGCGTTGCCGACATCGAGCAGCGGTTTCAAGGTTTTCGGCAACGGCAGCGGAAACTCTTCGAAAAATGCCACGAGGTCCGCGACCGAACCAACGTTGCAGACCGGCTCGTTCTCGATCTCGACGTCGATGCTGTAACCGGCGGCAAGGTCGACCAGGCGCTCGAACTGAGGCACGAGATCGAAGGGCCGATATCCCGGATAGCGCAAATGGGTGAACACACGCAGCTTGCGGGCCTTCAGCACGATCGCCACGTCGAAAGCATGGGCCAAAGGATCGTCGGCCGGGCAGGTCGCGGGATCGAAGGCGAAGTCGACCTTGCCGCCGGCCGTTTCCTTGCCGGGCATGGCCCATTTCAACACCGGCGAGACGAACGTCGGGATGCTGAGGCCGGCCTGCTCGAGCGTCCGGGCGATGCCCGCGACCTCGTCCAGCTTCATGCCCATCAGATTGCGGCCACCGACCGTCCGCATGTCGAGGCGGCGGACGTCGTTCTCGGCGCAAAACGAGATCATTTCGTCGAGGGTAGGGCCGATTTCGTCGCCGATTACGGCGAGTGCAAGACGGGGCATGGTCATGCCGCCATCCTACTATCGGCCTCGGTCTTTGGCTAAGGTCCCGTTCGCGATCAAGGGAGGCGGCATGAGCGACGAGGCGGCGATTTTCGTGGGAGCGAGCGATGTCGACCAGTATCTCCTTTTGGAATACGGCAACCGGCACGGGCTGATTGCCGGGGCGACCGGCACCGGCAAGACCGTGACCCTGCAGACCATTGCCGAGGGCTTCTCCGCCTTCGGCGTGCCGGTCTTCATGGCCGACGTGAAGGGCGATCTGTCGGGCATCAGCCAGACGGGCGGCAATAACCCACGGGCCATCGAACGTGCCGCCCAACTCGAGATCGAGAACTATGCCGGGCGGGCCTTCCCGACCATCTTCTGGGACCTGTTTGGCGAGAAGGGCCACCCGATCCGGACGACGGTCAGCGAGGTCGGCCCGGTCCTGATGGCGCGCCTGCTTCAGCTCAACGAAACCCAGGAAGGCGTGCTCAACATCGCCTTCAAGGTGGCCGACGAGCAAGGCCTGTTGCTGCTCGACTTCAAGGATCTGCAGGCGCTGCTGCAGTGGATTGCCGAGAATGCCGGCAAGCTCACCGCCGAGTTCGGCAATGTCAGCAAGCAGTCGGTCGGCACCATCCAGCGCCAGCTCCTGACGCTCGACCAGCAGGGCGGTCAGCGCTTCTTCGGCGAGCCAGCCCTCGCGCTCACCGACATGATCCGCTGCGATTCCACGGGCCTGGGTGCGATAAACGTGCTGGCCGCCGACCGGTTGATGCAGAGCCCGCGGCTCTACGCCACTTTCCTGCTCTGGCTGCTGTCGGAGCTGTTCGAGTCGCTGCCCGAGGTGGGCGACCTCGACAAGCCGAAGTTCGTCTTCTTCTTCGACGAAGCGCACCTGCTGTTCGACGATGCCCCCAAGGCGTTGCTGAGCCGCATCGAGCAGGTCGTGCGGCTGGTCCGTTCCAAGGGTGTCGGCATCTACTTCATCACCCAGAACCCGCTCGACATCCCGGAGTCGGTGCTCGGCCAGCTCGGCAACCGCGTGCAGCACGCGTTGCGCGCCTTCACGCCCCGGGATCAGAAAGCGGTAAAGGTGGCGGCCGAGACCTTCCGGCCCAACAAGAAGTTCGACGCCGCTCAAGCCATCACCGAGCTCGGCGTGGGCGAAGCGCTGGTGTCGTTTCTCGATCCCAAAGGCGTGCCGACACAGGTCGAGCGCTGCTTCGTCGCGCCGCCGCGGGGCCGCATCGGGCCGGCCACCGACGCGGAGCGGAAGACGTCGATGGAAGCGAGTCCGCTGGCCGGCAAGTACGACAAGGCGATCGACCGCGCCTCGGCCTACGAGGTGCTGACCGGGCGAGTGGTGGCAGGCGCCTCCGCCGTACCGACTCCGCCGGCAAGTGGCGAGGTGTTGCGGCGGCGCGGCCAATACGGGTCGGTGCCGCCGACTGTGCCCGCGACGTCGGGCCCTTGGGGGCCGCGTCCGCAGACGCCGCCGCCGGCCGAGCAGCCGGTCCCGCCGGCAGCGCCACGCGCCGAGCCACGACTCAAGAAAGCCCAGCCGCAGGCGCCGACGCCAACGGCCGAGCCAGGGCCGCGCGCGCCAGTCGGCCGTCCGCGCGACTCGATCGGCATGACGGTGGCCAAGGCTGCGGGACGCAGCATGGCAACTGTCGCCGCGCGCGAGGCAGCCAAGGCGGTGTTCGGGAGGGGCAAGGCCGCCAGCATCGGCGCCACCGTGGGCGGTGCCGTGCTGCGCGGCGTGCTGGGATCGATCCTGCGCTGAGCTCAGACCAGCCGGTCGAGTTCCTTGACGATGGCGTCGCCCATTTCCTGGGTGCCGACCTTCTTGATGCCGTCGGCCTTGCCGCCAACCAGCAGGTCGCCGGTGCGGTAGCCCGCCGCCAGCACGTTCTCGACCGCCTTCTCGACAATGTCGGCATCCTTGCCGAGGTCGAACGAGTAGCGAAGCATCATGGCGTAGGAGAGCGTCTGGGCAATCGGATTGGCCAGGCCCTTGCCCGCGATGTCGGGCGCGCTGCCATGGATGGGCTCGTACAGCGCCTTGCGCCGGCCGGTCGCATCGGGCGCGCCAAGCGAGGCCGAGGGCAGGAGGCCCAGCGACCCGGTCAGCATCGACGCTTCATCGGACAGGATATCGCCGAACAGGTTGTCGGTGACGATGACGTCGAAATCGCGCGGCGAGCGCAGCAGCTGCATGGCGAGCGCGTCGGCATACATGTGGCTGAGCGCCACGTCGGCGTATTTCTCCTTGTGCAGCTTGGTCGCTTCCTCGCGCCACAGCACGCCGGTGTGCATCACGTTGGCCTTCTCGGCCGAGAGCACCTTGTTCTTGCGCTTGCGCGCCAGCTCGAAGGCGACGGCGCAGACGCGGCGGATTTCGGGCGCCGTGTAGCGCTGGGTGTCGAAGGCCTCGACGTCGCCCTGGGCGTTGACATGGCGGCCGCGCGGCTCGCCGAAATAGACGCCGCTGGTCAGCTCGCGGATGATCATGATGTCGAGACCTTTGACGATCTCGGGTTTTAGCGAGCTGGCATCGACCAAAGCGTCGAACACTTTGGCCGGGCGCAGGTTGGCGAAGAGGTCCATTTCCTTGCGCAGCCGCAGCAGGCCGCGCTCGGGCTTCTTGCTGAAGTCGGCCGTGTCCCACTTCGGGCCGCCGACCGAGCCGAACAGCACGGCATCGGCCTCGAGCGCCGCCTTCATGGCCTCGTCGCTGAGCGGCACGCCGTGCTTGTCGAGGGCGGCGCCGCCCACCAGGTCTTCCTGGATGTCGAAACCGACCGCGCGCTTCTTGCCCATCCAGGCGATGATCTTGCGGACTTCGTTCATCACTTCCGGGCCGATGCCGTCACCGGGCAGCACCAGCAGATTGCGGTTGGACGCCATGTTGTCAGGTCTTCCGATCAGGTTTGGAGTGGTCAATCAAAACAAAGCCTCATCCTGAGGAGCGCCGTCTTCGGCGCGTCTCGAAGGATCGGCAACAAACGCGGTGCTCGTGCCCATCCTTCGAGACGGCCGCTGTGCGGCCTCCTCAGGATGAGGTGGAATTCTTCAGGCCGCGGTGTGGAGCCAGGGCTGGGAGTCCTTCTGACGGCTCTCGAAGTCGTCGATCGACGACTTCTTCTCCAGAGTGAGTCCGATGTCGTCGAGACCTTCCATCAGGCACTTCTTGCGGAAGGCGTCGATCTCGAAATGGACGGTGCCGCCGTCCGGGCCCTTGATCTCCTGCTTCTCGAGATCGACCTCGATGATGGCGTTCGAGCCGCGGCTCGCATCGTCCATCAGCTTGGCGACGATCTCCTTGGAGACCTTGATCGGCAGGACGCCGTTCTTGAAGCAGTTGTTGTAGAAAATGTCCGCGAAATCCTCGGAGATGATGCAGCGGATGCCGAAGTCGAGCAGCGCCCAGGGGGCGTGCTCGCGGCTCGAGCCGCAACCGAAATTGGGACCGGCCACGAGGATCTTGGCGTTCTGGTAGGCCGGCTGGTCGAGGATGAAATCCTTCTTCTGACCGTCGGCCGTCCAGCGCATCTCGTAGAACAGCCCTTCCTTCAAGCCGGTGCGCTTGATGGTCTTCAGGAACTGCTTTGGGATGATCATGTCGGTGTCGACATTGACCATTGGCAGCGGCGCCGCGACGCCGCGGAGCGTCGTGAATTTTTCCATGGGAATCCCCTTGCGAAACGCCGGAATAAACGGGCTTTCCGGCCCCGGGTCAAGCCGGGGCCACAGGCGGCCTTTTCAGCGGTTCTTGATGACCAGTGTGCTGGCGATCATGTCGTGCAGGCCGCGCTTGCGGTCGGTGAAGGCGATCATGATGAAGCCGATGCACAGGATGATGGCCGAGACGATCTTGGCGAAGTAGCGGCCGGTGGCATTCAGGAAGCTCAGCCGCTGGCCCTGGTCGCTCACGACCCGGAGGCCCATGGCCATCTTGCCCACCGTGGCGCCGCGCTCGGAACTCTCGAGCAGCGCGAAATAGAGCCAGGCGATCACCAGCGATATGAAATTGGCCGAGGAACTGTAGCTCTCCATGTCGGGGTTGAAGAAATTGAAGCCGGCCACTGCGCCGACCGCACCCATGACGAGGCTGATCAGGATCGCGTCGATGATGTAGGCAACCAGGCGGATCCAGAAGCCGCCATAGGCGACCTGGCTGCCGCCTGCCGGGCGGGCGTCCCAGACGGGCGGGGGCGGCGCAGCGGGACCTGAATTCGGGACGCTCATGAGTATCTCTCTCCGTGGACGGTGGGCATGCCGATCCTACCACAGCAGCCGTGCATCTTCCTGTCCCGAAAAAATCGGGCGGTGCATTGCTGCACCGCCCTTGGATTTTCTGAGCGACGGCCGTCGGACTTACTGAAAGTCCCGCACGTCCGCGAGGGTTCCGCGGATGGCTGCCGCCACGGCCATCGCCGGGCTCACCAGGTGGGTGCGCCCGCCGCGGCCCTGGCGGCCTTCGAAGTTGCGGTTCGAGGTCGAGGCGCAACGCTGGCCGGGCTCGAGCCGGTCGGCGTTCATGGCCAGGCACATGGAGCAGCCCTGGATGCGCCACTCGAAGCCGGCTTCCAGGAAAATCTTGTCGAGACCTTCCTTCTCGGCCTCGGCTTTCACCAGACCGGAACCCGGCACGACCATCGCCGAGACGCCCGCCGCGACCTTGCGGCCGCGCGCGATCTCGGCCGCGGCGCGCAGATCTTCTATGCGGCCATTGGTGCACGAACCGATGAAGACGCGATCGATCGGCACGTCGACCAGGCGGGTGCCCGGCGTCAGGCCCATGTACGCGAGCGAACGCGCCCAGGCCTCGCGGCGGTTCTCGTCGGGCGCATTGGCCGGATCGGGAACCACGTCGGTGATCGGCAGGGCATCCTGCGGGCTGGTGCCCCAGGTCACCATCGGCGGGATGTCGGCGGCGATGAGGTCGAGCTGCGAGTCGAAGGCCGCATTCTTGTCGGAGGGCAGGCGACGCCACTGGCCCAGCGCCAAGTCCCAGGCACCGCCCTTCGGCGCATACGGCCGGCCCTCGAGATACTTGAAGGTCGTCTCGTCGGGCGCGATCAGGCCGGCGCGCGCGCCCGCCTCGATCGACATGTTGCAGACCGTCATGCGGCCTTCCATCGTGAGCTCGCGGATGGCGCGGCCGGCATACTCGACCACGTAGCCGGTGCCGCCGGCGGTGCCGAGGCGGCCGATGATGGCGAGGATCACGTCTTTCGCCGTGACACCGATCGGCAGGCTGCCTTCGACGGCGACGCGCATGTTCTTGGCGGGCTTCTGGATCAGGGTCTGTGTCGCCAGTACATGCTCGACCTCGGAGGTGCCGATGCCGAAGGCCAGGGCACCGAACGCGCCGTGCGTGGAGGTGTGGCTGTCGCCGCAGACGATCGTCATGCCGGGCAGGGTCAGGCCCTGCTCGGGGCCGATCACGTGCACGATGCCGCGCCGCGGATCGTCCATGCCGAAATAGGGCACGTGGAAATCGGCGACGTTCTTTTCGAGCGTCTCGATCTGGATACGTGATTCCTCGTCCACGCCGCCGGCGCTGGCCGGCAGGGTCGACGTGTTGTGGTCGGCCACGGCGACCGTGGCGTCTGGCCGGCGGACGGTCCGGCCGGTCATCCGCAGGCCCTCGAAGGCCTGCGGGCTGGTGACTTCGTGCACCAGGTGCCGGTCGACGTAGATCACGCAGGTGCCGTCGTCCTGGCGGTCGACGACGTGGCTATCCCAGATCTTCTCGAACAGGGTGCGCGGCTTGGGCGGCTCGGGTGGCGGCGTGGCCGCCTTCTTGCGGAACGCCATGATGCACCTACTTCTTGCCGCCGCCCTTGGCGGCGCGGATGCTTCCCTCGGCCTTGGGCTTTTCCTTCTTGATCCGCTCGCGGCGCGGACGCTTCTCGGCCTCCTCGGCCTGTACGGCCAGCAGTTCGCGCTGGGCCTCGGTGTCCTCGGCGATGCGGCTCGCCTTGCCGCGCAGGTCGCGCAGGTAATAGAGCTTGGCGCGGCGCACGACGCCCTTGCGGACGACCTCGATCTCCCAGATGCCCGGACCGTACAGCGGGAACACGCGCTCCACGCCTTCGCCGAAGCTGATCTTGCGCACGGTGAACGACGAGTTCACGCCGGCGTTCTTGCGCCCGATGCACAGGCCTTCGTAGACCTGGATACGCTCGCGGCTTCCTTCCTGCACCTTCACGTGCACCTTGAGCGTGTCGCCCGGCTCGAAGCGCGGCACCGGCCGCTCGGCCTGCACCTTATCCATCGTCGTCTGGCCGACCATATCGAGAATGTTCATCGCATCCATCCTTTCGTCACTTCTCTTCGGTTTCCGTCGCGGTCCGGCGCCGGGTCCACAGGTCGGGCCGCCGCCGCCGCGTAATCTCTTGTCGTTCCTTCATCCGCCACTCGGCGACCTTGCCGTGGTGACCCGAAATCAGAACCTCCGGCACGTGCCGTTCGATCCCATCGGGTCCGGTCCACGATGCCGGCCTTGTGTAGTGCGGATACTCCAGCAGCCCGTCCTCGAAACTCTCCTCGTTCGCCGATGCCGGCGCGCCCATCACCCCGGGCAGCAGCCGCACGCAGCCATCCAAAATCGCCATGGCCGCAACCTCGCCGCCCGAAAGCACGAAATCGCCGACCGAAATCTCCTCCAGCGCATGGCCCTCGATGACGCGCTCGTCCACGCCCTCGAACCTTCCGCACACCAGCAACACACCCGGTCCTGCCGCCAGCTGCCTCGCGCGGGCCTGACAAAAAGGCGTCCCGCGCGGCGAGAGCAGTATCTTCGGCACCCCCGGAACGGCGACCGCCTCGATCGCCGCCGACAGCACGTCTGGCTTCATCACCATGCCGGCGCCGCCGCCGAACGGCGCGTCGTCGACCGTGCGATGGCGGTCCCTGGCGAACCGCCGGATATCGATGGCCGCCAATTCCCACACACCGTCCCTCAACGCCTTGCCCGCCAGGCTTTCGCCCAGAGGCCCCGGAAACATCTCCGGGAACAGCGAGAGCGCCGTCGCTATCCACATGGCGCGCGCCACACGTTCCTCTACGCCTCCTTCGTTTCGCCGCCCGGCAGTACGCCCGCCGGCGGATCGACCACGACCTTGCCGCCCTCGACGTCGACCTCGGGCACCGCTTCGACGGTGAAGGGCAGCATCACCGAACTCCGCGATGCGCTGCCTCCCGAGATCTCCATCGTCCGCCCACCGCCGAAATCGTGGAAGGCGATCACCTTGCCCCAATCCCGGCCGTCCTGGCCGACGGCCGCGAGGCCTATGATGTCCGCCTCGTACCACTCCCGCTCGGCCGTGGCGGGCAGGCGCTCGCGCTCTACATAGAGCCGCAAACCCCTTAACGCCTCGGCCGCCGTCCGATCGGCTACGCCCTCGATCCGGGCCAGCACCGCTTCCTTCACGGTGCTCAAAGCCTCGACCCGGTACTGCCTCCGTCCCGTCTCGTCCGACAGCGGGCCATAGGAGGCGATCGCCATCGGGTTATCCGTGTAGCTTCTGATGCGTACCAGGCCGCGTACACCGTGCGGCGCCGCGACGACGCCCAACAGGATGCGGCCCCTGGTCATCAGAAGATCCTCATCAGGTGGCCGCGGCCTCCTTGGCGGGCTCGGCCGGTGCCGCGGCGGCAGTCGCTGCCGCTGCGGCCTTCATGCGCTCCTGCGTCTTGGCGCGGGGCAGCGGCTTCTTGCTCTGCTCGCGGCGCTCGCGCGGCTTCATCAGCTCGGCCTGGGCCAGGAACTTTGCGACGCGGTCCGACGGCTGGGCGCCGACCTTGAGCCAATGCGCGATGCGCTCCTTGTCGAGCGTGATGCGCTGCTCGTGCTCGCGCGGCAGCAGCGGATTGTAGGTCCCGAGCTTCTCGATGAAGCGGCCGTCACGCGGGCTGCGCGAGTCGGCGACCACGATGTGGAAGAACGGCCGCTTCTTGGCGCCGTGCCGGGTCATGCGAATGGCTAGCATACTTTCGATCCTCTCTTTCGATACGTCCGATAAGTCCGAGTCACTTGTTCCTGGATAGCCTCAGCGCGGAAATCCCGGCGGCTGCATCATGCCCCCGAGTCCGCGCATGAATCCCTTTTCGCCGAGCTTGTTGACGCGCTTCATCATCTTCAACATGTCGGCGTGCTGCTTGAGCAGCTTGTTGACGTCCTGCACCTGCACGCCCGATCCCTTGGCGATGCGCTTCTTGCGCGACGCATGGATAACGTCGGGGTTGCGGCGTTCCTTGGGGGTCATCGCCAGGATGACCGCCTCCTGGCGCTTGAGCTGGCCTTCGTCGATCTTGGCCTTGGACATGGCGGCCTTGGCCTGCATGGCGCCCGGCAGCATGCCCATCAAGCCCGACAGGCCGCCCATCTTGCGCAACTGGCGCAGCTGGTTGAGCAGGTCGTCCATGTCGAACTGGCCCTTGCGGACGCGGGCCGCCAGCCTGTCTGCATCTTCCTTGTCGATCGTCTCGGCGGCGCGCTCGACCAGCGAGACGATGTCGCCCATGCCGAGGATGCGGCTGGCGATACGATCGGGATGGAACGGCTCCAGCGCGTCGAACTTCTCGCCGACGCCGATCAGCTTGACCGGGCGGCCGGTGACGGCGCGCATCGAGAGCGCCGCGCCGCCGCGGGAATCGCCGTCGACGCGGGTCAGCACGATGCCGGTGACGGCCAGCCGCTCGTTGAAGGCCTTGGCCACGTTCACGGCGTCCTGGCCGGTCATGGCGTCGGCGACGAGCAGCGTCTCCTTGGGCTTGGCGAGCGCGCTGATGTCGGCCACTTCCTTCATCAACTCTTCGTCGATGGAGAGGCGGCCAGCGGTGTCGAGGATGAGAACGTCGAAGCCTTCGCGGCGGGCCTGCTCAAGCGCGCGGCGCGTGATGGCCAGCGGCATTTCCAGCGGCACGATCGGTAGCGTCGGCACGCCGGTCTGCTCGCCCAGGATCTTGAGCTGCTGCTGCGCGGCCGGGCGGCGGGTGTCGAGCGAGGCCATCATGACCTTGCGCTTGACCGAGAAGGAACCGCCGAACTCGGCGGCCATGCCCTGCGGGCCCTGGCTGAGGCGATAGCCGATCTTGGCGCTGGAGGTCGTCTTGCCCGAGCCCTGCAGGCCCACCATCAGGATGACGACCGGCGGAATGGCGTTGAGGTCAAGGTCGGCCACCGTGCCGCCCAGCATCTCGACCAGGTGGTCATTGACGATCTTGATGACCATCTGGCCCGGTGTGACCGAGCGGATGACGTCGGCGCCGATGGCCTTGGGACGGACGCCATCGATAAAGTCGCGGACGACCGGCAGGGCCACGTCGGCTTCGAGCAGGGCGGTGCGAACTTCGCGCAGGGCTGCATCGACATCAGCCTCGGAGAGCGCTCCACGCCCCCGCAGCTTGTCGAATACGTCGCCCAGACGTTTGCTCAGACCTTCGAACATGCCCGTTCCAGAACTCCTTTTGCCCAAACGACAATCGCGCCGATGCGCGAACCTTCGCGGATCAGCGGTGCTCCCCTCTCAGGCAACCGAGGTGGGGGAACCGGTAGAAATCGGCACGACCGATTGAGCGGCCGGGGTATAAGGCCTGCCGGCCAAGGAGTCAAAAGGCTTGCCGAGCGCCCCTAACCCATTGATTTATAAAGATTCTAGTTCAGTCGGCGGCCGGGAAATCATCCTCTTCCTGGTGGCCCTGCCCCTGTTCGGGCTTCCCCTGTTCTGGCTGCTGCCCGATCGCACCTTGGCACCGCTCCTCGGGGTGTTCTTCGGCGTGGGCCTGCTGGCCGTCATTGTCGCCGTGGCGCCGCTCGGCAAGGCCGCCCCGTCGGCGCTGGGCTTCCGGGCGGTCGGCTGGCGGGCGCTGGTTCTGGGCACCCTGGCCACCACCGCCCTGTCGGTTGCCGTCAGCCAGCTCGGGATCGAACCCAAGGGCGTGAAACAGGCAATGGATATCGCCCGGGATCCGGCGGCGTTTCTGATCGTCCTCGGCTTGCTCGCAGGGCTGGCGCCGCTGGTCGAGGAACTCGTCTTCCGCGGCCTGCTCTATGGCTGGATCGAAAGCCGCTGGGGTTCGGGCCCGGCAGTTGTCGTGAGTTCGCTGGCCTTTGCGGCGGCCCATGCGGAACCCGCGCACGTCCTGCTGGTGCTGCCCCTGGGCATCCTGTTCGGCCTGTTGCGCTGGCGCACCGGGTCGCTGTGGCCGTCGCTGGTCGCGCACGTCGCGAACAACGGCCTGGCCGTTGCCGCCGCCGCCTACGTCGGCTGAACGAAGGCTTAAAGTTGATCGTTCAGGTTCCAGTCGTAGAAGTCGCCCTCGATCTTGCTGGCGCGCGCCAGAGCGGCGGCGGGTTCGCCGGCAGCATAGAGCTTGAGATGCAACAGGACCGACGCATCGGTTCCCCCGAAGTCTTCGCGGAACCAGCGATAGATGCTGGAGACCCAAACGCGATCGCCTCGATGGCGCATGCCATGCGATCCGTTGACGTATTCGCGCGCCGTCTGGTCCATGAGACCGGAGGCGTTGGCTGCCGTGAAAGCGACCCGCCGCAAGGGCGGACAACCGATCGAGGCGCAATTGAGCGCGTAGTGGACGCGGGGATCGCGCCAGATCGGCCGCAGAATACGATGCTCCACATCGTTCAATGAAAGCTGCTCGCCCTCGATGCGCGCGATCTTGGCATCCCACGGGCCGCCGAAGAACGCCGAGGTCAGGCTGCCGCCCAGGCCGATATCGCGAATCGACTTCACCGGATAACGCTGGAGAACGAGTTTGACCGTGAGCGCGTTGTAGAAGTTGATCCAGTAGGCGAGCTGCTCCGTCCGCGAAAGCGACGAAACAGGCGTGTTCTGCAGCATTGCCAGATAGGCGTCGAGCGCCTGCCGGTCGTCCATCGCGACGCGGCCATACGGCAGTCGAACGACACCGTCGGGGCCGACGACGGCATAGCGTGCAAGAAACGTATCCCACGCCGCGTGATCGACAACGGCGCGGCTCTTGTCGTCGTGTCTGGCCCAACGCGACCACAGATCGGAAACGGGCTGCGCCAGGGCATCGGCGGCGGGAACGGCGACAACCATCAACCCGGCGATTGCGGCACGGCGCGGCAGCAGACGAAACATGGTCATGGACGTCATGATCGGCGTTTCGACCGCGTACGGAAACCACACTTACGTGACCGCTACCGCTTCGGGGACAACGAAGATGTGAATGGCGAGAGCGAGGAAACGTGGACGACAGTCGCCTCTGGAAGGAGGCCCGTTTGAGCGAAGGTCCCAAATCCGTTCTGCCGACGCCGACATCCCATCTGACGGATGACCAGATCGCCGCGTGGCCTGCCTATGTCGGGGATGCCGGCGAAACGCCGCGCGAACGCGGAAGGCGGCTGATGCACGAGTTGGCGCTCTGGACGCCCGCCCAGGCCTATGGAAGGCGCTGGGGCGTGGGATGCGTCGCCGTCGAGATTACCCAGCGTTGCAATCTCGATTGCGGTCTCTGCTACCTGTCGGAGTCATCGGAGGCGACGAAGGATCTGCCCCTGACGGAAGTGCTGCGGCGCATCGACGAGATCCGGCGGATCTACGGCCCGGGAACCGATGTCCAGATCACTGGCGGAGATCCGACGTTACGAGACCACGACGAGCTGGTGGCGATCGTGGCGCACGCCGCGAGGATCGGTCTGCGGCCCGCGCTCCTGACGAACGGTATCCGCGCCTCGCGCGAGCTCCTGTCGAGGCTCGCGGCGGCAGGCCTGGTCGACGTGGCATTCCACGTCGACATGACGCAGAACCGCAAGGGGTATCGTTCGGAGGTGGAACTTCACGCCGTGCGCGACGAATACATCGGTCGTGCCCATGACCTCGGACTGAATGTCATTTTCAATACGACCTTGCATGCGGATAACATCGAAGAACTCCCGGAAGTCTGCCGCTATTTCTTCGATCGCGCGGGCACGGTGTCGTTCGCAAGCTTCCAGTTGCAGGCCGCCACTGGCCGTGGCGTGCTTGGTGGCAGGCCGTCGATGCTGACACCCGCCTCCGTGACCGCCGCGATCGATGCCGAGCTTCGCGCCGAATTCTCCTGGGATTTTCCCGTCGGCGGGCATCCGTCGTGCAACCGCTATGCCTGCGTGCTGTCCGTGGGCGGGCAGGCCGTGGACCTCTACCGCGATCGTCCTTTCCTGGAACGCATGCTCGACGAGACCGCGAACCTGCGCCTCGATCGCAACCGCCGGATTCGGGCCGTCGTGGATCTCGCGGGCTTCTGGCTGGCGCGCCCCCGCCTGTGGCTGCCCGGGCTGGCGTGGGCCGGGCGATTCTTCTGGCACATGCGCCACGGGCTGTGGCGAGGGCGCGGACGGGTGCGCAAGATCTCCTTTTTCGTCCACAATTTCATGGATGCCTGTCATCTGGAGCATGATCGAATCAAGGCGTGTATCTTCATGATGGCGACGGCCGACGGCATGCAGTCGATGTGCCTGGCCAATGCCCAGCGCGACCGGTTCATCCTCGCTCCCGTGGAGATCGACAAGGCAGGCCGTCGGTTCTTCTGGGATCCATTGACCGGAAAGCTCGGCGGACATGTCGCGCCGCCCGGGCCGGTTCGACTCACCCGCAAGACGGCCAAGGGCCGCGCCCGTGCCCGAATGGTGCCCGGCGGGATGCACCGGATCGATCCTTGACGGCGGTCGCCGGGATCGCACGGGTCGTTCTGGCGGTGTTGCTGCTGGCCGCGGCGGCGGCAAAGGCGGCCGATTTCGCCGGGATGGCTGGGATTGTCGGCAGCTATCGCGTCTTGCCGGCTGTCTTGACCCTGCCGGCGGCCGTCGCGGTGACGGCGGGCGAGGCCATCGTCGGTGGCCTGCTTCTTGCCGCCAGGACGCGGTTGTTCGGATGTGTCGCCTCCGCGGCAATGCACGCCGTCTATCTGGTCTGGTCGGCTGCGGCGATGACGCGTGGTCTGGCCATCGCCAATTGTGGCTGTTTCGGGACTCTCTGGCCGCGGCCGCTGTCGGTCACGACTCTCGTCGAGGATGGCGTGTTGATCGTCTTGTCGCTCGGATTGGCATGGCACTACGGCAGAAAGGCAAGTCCGGCATGAAATTCCATTTGGCCGGCCTCGCGGTGACGATCCTTGTCCTGGCGTCCCCGTTGCCGGCGATGGCCTGCGTTCTGTCCTTTCCACCCCAGGCAGTTGCCGGTGGCCAATCTCTCGTCCTCAACGGCCAAGGTTGGCGGATCGTCTCTCCGTGGGGCATCAAGGCCTATGCCGCCGCCCTGTATCAGCCGGCTCCGACGCAAGACCGGGATGTCGCGCTGCAGTCCGGCCGTCCATGGGTCGTGGAAATGGTCTATTGCCGCAATGCGTCGGTAGCCGACATCCGCGAGGTGTGGTTGACGTCTCTGCGGCGGAACTGCTGGACCGGCTGTGGCCTGGCCGAAAAACCCACTCGCCAGTTTCTTGCCGCGCTTGGCGATGCGCGGCCCGCGGCGCGCTGGCGTTTTGCCTTCGACGGGGAGCGGCTGGAGATTGCCGACGGCGACCGCCTCCGCGGCTCGATCGTCGATCCGGCTTTTGCCCGCGTTCTGCTGGCTACCTGGATCGGCGTTGCGCCACCAACGACCGAGTTGCGCGATGCGTTGCTCGGCAAACCCTGAGTTGGCCAGTCCCGACCCGCAAGAAAGATTTGACATTTCAGCAGGTTTCTGGCTATATTTCCGACAGGCTGGCGGGATTGCGTCGGCCTTTTCTGCTTCGGCACGACCGGCCCGCGGCCGCCCGCGGGTTTGTGCAACTCAAGCGCTCGGTGCAGCCGCCCCAGGTCCTGACCTGGGGAGAGACACAGTCCAAATCGGCCCAAAAGGCTTCGTGCTGGCAGTGCCGGCACCAACAGGCAAAGAGCCACGCCTCGAACCGTGGACAGACAATGGTGCGCCGGGTCGGGAGATGGATCCGGGCACAGTTTGGGGCCCAACACACCAGCGTTTCAGGTGGGCCCGACGGGTCAATCAAAAGCCCGAATATATTGGCTTTCCGGCGCGCGGAGAGTCAGATTTCTGTGTGTCGGGTTGGGCCAGAATCGAAAAGTTGGGCCCGCAGTTGTGCGCTAGGACGCGAGCTTGCGGTCGACGAAGTCGAGCCGGTCCTGGCCCCAGAAGATCTCGCCGTCGATCACGAACGAGGGCGCACCGAAGACGTTCTGTGCGATCGCGTGCCTGGTGTAGGCCTCGCGCTTCTCGGCAATCTCGGGCGCCTCGCTCGCCTTGACCACTGCCTCGGCATCGAGACCGCAATCGGTGAGGATCTGCTTCAAGGTCGCGGGATCGGCGGGATTCGACTCCTCGGCCCAGATCGCGGCCATCGCGGCATGCGCGACCTTGATCGCATCGGCCATGCGGCCCTGCTCGCGCAAGGCGATGACGCACTTGGCGGCCGGCACTTCGTTGGTGGGAAAGAACTTGGGTTCCAGCGTCAGCTTCACGCCGGTCTGGGCGCGCCAGCGCTTCAGCTCCATCATGCGATAGGCTTGGCGTTGCGGGGCGCGTTTGGGCAGCGGCAGGCCGCCCGATACCGAGAACACCGACCCGAAATCGACTGGCCAGATCGTGACGCCGGCGCCGTACTTCTTGGCCATCGCCTCGAAGCGCTGGGATCCGAGATAGGTCCAGGGTGAATTGATCGAGACGTAGTAATCGACGTGCTTGGCCATGGAATTTCCTCCGCCGCCCGACTGTGGCGCCCCGACTGTGGTGGAAAGGCAGGCGACAGCAAAGTCCCGATGCGCCATCCTGACCACGTGACGGAACGAAGCATCGCGATCACCGGCGGCGACGCCGCCTATTTCGGTCTGATGAGCGAGTGCATCGGCTCGCTGCGGGCGACGCCCGAGGGCCGCGCGCTGGCGCTCGGCGTGCTCGATTGCGGCCTGACCCAGGAGCAGCGCGCCTGGTGCCTTGGTCAAGGTGCCGAGCTGGTGGTGCCGCAATGGGACTTCGACTTTCCTGGCCGCGACCTGCTCAAGGACGGCTACAAGGCGCTGACCGCCCGGCCGTTCCTGCCGCGCTATTTCCCGGGCTTCGATCTCTATCTCTGGATCGACGGCGATTGCTGGGTTCAGCAGGGCGATGCCATCGCACTGTTCCTCGCAGCCGCGCGCACGGGCAAGCTTGCGGTGGCGCCGGAGATCCATCGCTCGATGCGGCACTACCGCCATGCGTGGCAGGAATTCTCGTCGGTCAACGGGGCGGCCTTCGAATCCTGCTTCGACAAGGAGACCGCCGAGCGGCTGGTGCGCTATCCGCTGATCAACGCCGGCGTCTTCGCGCTGCCCGTCGACGCGCCGCACTGGCAGGGCTGGGCCGATCTGCTGGGCGAAGCCCTGCAGCGATCGACCGACATGACCGACCAGATCGCACTCAACGTGCTGGTCTACGACAAGGGCTTTGCCTGCGAGCCCTTGCCCAGTCGCTGCAACTGGCCGGTGCACCATGCCACGCCGGCCTGGGACGCGGGCCGCGGCTTGTTCGTCGAGCCCGCCATGCCCTACGAGGCGCTCGGCATCCTGCACCTCACGATCTACACCAAGCGCCTCGCCACCCTGGACGTGCGCGAGATCGGCGGGCCCCATGCCGGCCAGGTGCGGCCGCGCTCGTTGCGCTGGCCCAAAGGTCGCGCGTTGCGCGATCCTGATCGAACCGCCATATAGCGCCGCATGAGCAGGCTGCCGTTCTTGAAGATGCACGGGCTGGGCAACGACTTCGTCGTGCTCGATGCGCGCTCTGCCGCCCTCGATCTGTCGCTGGAACGCCGCCGCACCATCGCCGACCGACGCCTGGGCGTTGGCTGCGATCAGCTGATCGTGCTCGAACCACCGACCAACGGCGATGCCGACGTTTTCATGCGCATCTTCAATCCCGACGGCGGCGAGGCCGGGGCCTGCGGCAACGCCACGCGCTGCGTCGCCTCCGTCGTGATGGACGAGCGCAAGACCGATCAGGTCACGGTGCAGACGATCGCGGGCCTGCTGGAATCGCAAAAGACCGGCCTGGGCGCCAACGGACTGCCGGTGATCTCCGTCGACATGGGCCTGGCCCGCCTGGACTGGCGCGAGATCCCGGTGCGCGAGGCCTGCGATACCAACCACATGCCCATCGGCCTGGGACCGCTGCAGGATCCCGTCGGCACCAACATGGGCAACCCCCACGCCACCTTCTTCGTGGACGACCTCGCGGCGATCCCGATTGCCGACCTCGGCCCCACGCTCGAGCACGATCGTTTCTTTCCCGAGCGTGCCAACATCGGGGTCGCCCAGTTCATGGGTGAGGGCAAGTTGCGGCTGCGTGTCTGGGAGCGCAGCGCCGGCCTCACGCTCGCCTGCGGTTCGGGCGCCTGTGCGGCCATCGTCGCCGCCAGTCGCCGCGGCCTGGTCGATCGCAAGGCCGAGATCGTCGTCGATGGCGGCGTGCTCGCCATGGAATGGCTGCGCGACGGTCACGTGCTCATGACCGGCGGCATCTCGGTCGCGTTCAAGGGCGAACTCGACCCGTCGTTGCTGGCATGAGCGAGGAGAAGACTTCCTGGCTCTCGCGCCTGCGCTCCGGACTTTCCAAGTCGACGAAGCGCGTCACCGAGAGCATCACCAGCCTCTTCACCAAGAAGAAGCTGGATCAGGAGACCTTGGCCGATCTCGAGGATGCGCTGATCCAGGCCGATCTCGGCGTCGGCGTTGCCGCCCGCCTGGTCGAGAAGCTCGGCAAGGAACGCTTCGGCAAGGAAGTGACCGACGAGGAAGTGCGCGCGGCCTTCGCCGACGACATTGCCGAAATCCTGCAGCCGGTCGCGACGTCGCTCGTCATCGACCCGACGCGCAAGCCTCACGTGGTGTTGGTGGTCGGCGTCAACGGCAGCGGCAAGACCACGACCATCGCCAAGATGGCGAACCTTCACAAGCGCGAGGGCCGCAAGGTCATGCTGGCGGCGGGCGACACCTTCCGGGCCGCCGCCGTCGAGCAGCTCAAGGTCTGGGGCGAACGTGCCGGCGTGCCGGTGATCTCGCGGGATGCCGGGGCGGATGCGGCGGGCCTGGCGTTCGAGGCGCTGGAGCGCGCCAAGGCCGAGGGCTGCGACGTGCTGCTGATCGATACCGCCGGCCGTTTGCACAACAAGACCAATCTGATGGACGAGCTCGCCAAGATCGTGCGCGTAATCCGCAAGCTCGATCCCGAGGCGCCGCATTCCTGCCTGCTGGTGCTGGACGCCACCACCGGCCAGAACGCCCATGCCCAGGTCGAGACCTTCAAGGCCCTGTCGCCGGTCGATGCACTGGTGGTGACCAAGCTCGATGGCAGCGCCAAGGGCGGAGTTCTCGTGGCGCTGGCGGAGAAGTTCAAGCTGCCCGTTGTCGCCATCGGCGTCGGCGAGGGCATCGACGATCTCAGGCCATTCGAGGCGCGGGCCTTTGCGCGCGGATTGATGGGGCTGCCGGCATGACCGACAAGACCGAAGAGCAAGGCGGCATGCGGAAGCTTTACGCCACCGCGCTGGAACTGGGGCCGCTGGTGCTGTTCTTCGTCGCCAACGGCCGCTGGGGCATCTACTGGGGCACCGGCATCTTCATCGTGGCGACGGCCATCGCGCTGCCCTGCTACCGCTGGCTGGAGAAGCGCTGGCCGGTCATGCCGCTGGTCGGCGGCTTCTTCGTCCTGGTGTTCGGCGGCCTCACGATCTGGCTGCAGGACGATACTTTCATCAAGCTGAAGCCGACCATCGTGAACTGCCTGTTCGGCACGATCCTGGGTGGCGGCCTGCTGCTGTTCCAGAAGCCGCTGCTGAAGCCGCTGTTCGGCGCCGCGTTCAAGCTGACCGACGAGGGCTGGCGCCAGCTCACGCTGCGCTGGACGCTGTTCTTCTTCGTGCTGGCCGGGGTCAACGAAGTGATGTGGCGGAGTTTCACGACCGACACCTGGATCGCCAGCAAGATGTTCCTGAGCTTCCCGCTGACGCTGGTCTTCGCTTTCCTGCAGATCCCGTTGCTCAAGCGCTACTGGGACGGCGACGACAATCCCTTCGCGCGCGGGAGCTGAGCTCAGTCGACCTCCGGCTCCGCCAGCTGCGCCTTCTTGAGGCTGGAGAGCGGCGGCAATTTGTTCGTGAGCAGCGCGACGCAATCCAGGATGCCGGTATCGGTGGGCCCCTTGCGAGTCGGCACGCCGTTGCCGGCAAGCGACCGCTTGTGCTTGCGCAGCATCGCGCGGAACGCCTCGACTCGTTGCCAGCCGACATAGCCATCGTCGTCCAGCTGCGCGGCGTGCTTGCGCAGCCACATCGCCGCTGCTCCCGCGACATGGACGGTTGCGTAGGAGGTGCCGTCGCCGTTGCCCGCCACATCCTTGAAGGGCTCGGGCAGGCCGAACACCGAGTTCGGCCGGCAGATGTCGTCGGCCGGCGCCCAGGTGTCGACGAACGGGCGGCCGATCTCGTAGTCGAAGCAGACTTTCATGTCGGCACTGATGCCGCCGGCCATGATGGTCCGCGAGTAGCGGCCGGGATAGACCGTGGCGCCGACCAGCTGCGGCGCGTCGTCGGTCTGGCCGGCCGCGCAGACGATGACGACGCCGCGCTCGTAGGCGTGATCGACGGCGCGACCCAGCGCATGCATCTGCTTGATGTTGCCGACGATCGACTGGACGCCGAGGCTGATCGAGATCACGTCGGCCAGATTGCGGTCGACGGCATCCATGATGGCGTTGGCGGTATTCAGGATGGTCTGGCCGGTCAGCATCACGCCATTGGTGACGCGGTAGGGCACGACCGGTACGGTCGGACAGACGCCGATATAGATGCCGGGCAGGTTGCCGCACAGCGCGCCCAGGGTGCGCGTGCCGTGGCCGGGCGTGACCACCAGCCCGCCGCCGCCGTTCAGCGGATCGCGGGGCTCGGCCACGCCGCTGTCGACGTAGTTGATGCCGCGATCGGCCAGCAGGGCGGGCCGGTCGCTCGCAAGGTTGAAGACGATATGGTTGGTGAAGCCCGTATCGAGATGGGCGATCAGGATGTTGTTCCAGTCGAGATCGGCGCCGAACTCTTCGGCGAGCAGACGCATCGCCTCGCGCGAGCGGACGGCGCCGGTGTTCCAGTTGCTGATGGGCATGATGGCCTCCCCCTCTGGGAAGGACTCTCATGAGCCAGGCAGGCCGTCACAAGACCCCCGGGCGCATATCTTGCTATCAGACGCCCTCGGGCTTGCGCGGCGGCCACATGCGGGCGAGATCGCCGGTCGGATTGGAATAAGTCGCGAATTCGGTCTTGCCGCGCGACTCGTGGAAATGGGCGAGCGCCCAGACCACCGTCGGGAAGGCGAGCTGCTCCCAGGGAATGTCGGCCCAGTCGACCAGCGCCACTTCCTCGCTCTCGATGCCGGCGGCGATGTCGGCATTCACGAGTTTGGCGCGATACATGATCTGCACCTGTCCGATGCGCGCCACGCTGTACATCGCCAGCAACCGCTCGATCTCGATGGTGGCGCAGGCCTCTTCCTTGGCCTCGCGCGCGGCGGCCTGCTCGGTGGTCTCGCCCAGTTCCATGTAGCCCGCCGGCAAGGTCCAGGAGCCCTTGCGCGGTTCGATCGCCCGCTTGGCGAGCAGAATCTTGTCTTTCCACGTGCAGACCGCGCCCGCCACGATCTTGGGATTCTGATAGTGGATGAACTCGCAGCGACCGCAGATCAACCGCTCGCGGTTGTCGCCATCGGGGATGCGCTTTTCAAAATGCTCGGGCGGATCCCAGGGCAGGCGCGGACGATCGGGTGGAGTGGTGGGGGCGCTCATGCCCCGATTCTTAGGCCGCCCGGATGAGCGCGGCAACGCCGGGCAGGGTCTTGCCTTCCATCCATTCGAGGAAAGCGCCGCCCGCCGTCGAGACATAGGAGAACTGTTCCTCCACGCCAGCCGCCGCCAGTGCCGCCACCGTGTCGCCGCCACCGGCGACCGACAGCAGCCTCTTGGTGCCCGTCAGCTGGCCAACCGTGCGCGCCAGCGCCACCGTGCCGGCATCGAACGGCGGAATCTCGAAGGCGCCGAGCGGCCCGTTCCACACCAGCGTGGCGCACTCGCGTACTTCCGCCTGGTACAGTTCGATCGACTTCGGACCGACGTCGAGGATCATCTGGTCGTCGGGGCAGGCGTCGGCATCGACGATGATGCTGTCGGTGCCAGCTTTGAACTCGCGCGCCACCACGACGTCGACCGGCAGCAGCACCTTGCACCTGGCGGCCTTGGCCTTCTCGAGGATTTCCAGTGCCGTCGGCGCCAGGTCCTTCTCGCACAACGACTTGCCGACCTTGATCCCCTGGGCGTGCATGAAAGTGTTGGCCATGCCGCCGCCGATGATCAGCCTGTCGACCTTGCCGACGAGGTTGCCCAGCAGGTCGAGCTTGGTCGAGACCTTGGCCCCGCCGACCACGGCGCACACCGGCTTCTTCGGATTGCCCAGCGCCTTGTCGAGCGCTTCCAGCTCGGCCTGCATCAGCCGGCCGGCCACGGCCGGCAGGCGGTTGGCGATGCCCTCGGTCGAGGCATGCGCGCGGTGCGCGGTCGAGAAGGCGTCGTTCACGTAGAGGTCGCCCAGCACCGAGAGCTTGTCGATGAAGGCCGCGTCGTTCTTCTCTTCCTCCTTGTGAAAGCGGAGGTTCTCCAGCATCAGCACGTCGCCGGGCTTCATCGCCCGCACCGCATCCTCGGCCAGCGGGCCGATGCAATCCTCGGCGAAGCCAACCGGCTTGCCGAGGGCGGCCGACAGCGGTTCGACCAGCGCCTTGAGAGACATCTCCGGCACTGGCTTGCCGTCGGGCCGGCCGAAGTGGCTCAGCACCACGACCCTGGCGCCCTTGGCCGAGAGCTCGGCGATCGTGGGCGCGGCGCGCTCGATGCGCGTGGCGTCGGTGACGTTGCCATTTTTCATCGGCACGTTGAGATCGACGCGCACCAGCACGCGTTTGCCGGAAACCTCGGCGGTGTCGATCGTCTTGAAGGTGACCTTGGGCATGAACTCCCTCTGGAGGATGGACACCTTGGTCCCTAGCGTTTCCGGATCACGAAGACCAGTGTCTCGCCGTCGCGCGAGCTCGAGACCAATTCGTGGCCGGTCTGGCGGCAGAAGGCGGGGAAGTCCTGCTCGGTGGCGGGATCGTTGGCCCTCACCGTCAGCAGCCCGCCGCTCGCCAGCTCGCGCAGCTTGCGGTTGGCCCGCAGCACCGGCAGCGGACAGAGCAGACCCGTCGCGTCGTATTCGAGCGTATCGGTCATGAAAGGAAACCTGGCCCGCCGCGGCGCTTGAGTTCATGGCCGGCGTCGCGGCCAATCGCCTCGGCATCGCCCGCCGCACCACGACGCTCCGTGGCGATCGCCTCGGAACCATCGGGCTTCACGATCAGGCCACGCAGATGAAGGCTGCCGTCGGCTGTGAGAATCGCGTGACCGGCGATCGGTGTACGGCACGAGCCGTCGAGCACCGCGAGCATGGCGTGCTCGGCGGCCACGCAGGTCGCGGTCGGCGCGTGATCGATGGCGGCCAACCAGCCGCGCGTGCGTGCATCGTCGTCGCGGCACTCGATGCAGACCGCGCCCTGGCCGACGGCGGGCAGCATCTCGTCTTCCGGCACCGGCGTGCCGACATGGGCCATGCCGAGACGCTTGAGACCGGCCAGCGCCAGCAGCGTCGCCTCGACGGTGCCGGCGGCACGCTTGCCCAGGCGCGTCTCGACATTGCCGCGCAAATTCACGATCTGCAGGTCGGGCCGGCGATGCAGCAACTGGGCGCGGCGGCGGAGGGCGGAAGTGCCGACGATGGCAGCCTGTCGGAGGTCGGCGATGCGCTGCACGTCGCCTGCGATCAGCACGTCGCGCGCGTCCTCGCGCGGCAGGAAGGCCAGGATCGCGAGCCCCGGCGGCTGCGCCGTGGGCATGTCCTTCATGCTGTGGACCGCGGCATCGATGCGACGGGCCAGCAGCGCCTCCTCGATCTCCTTGACGAACAGGCCTTTGCCGCCGACCTCGGACAGCGGCCGGTCCTGGATGGCGTCGCCGGTCGTCTTGATGGCCACAATCTCGATGGCGCCGGGAGCCGACAGGGCCGGAACGGCCGCCGCCATCGCGTCGCGGACGAGGCCCGCCTGGGTGAGCGCGAGTTTGCTGCCGCGCGTGCCCAATCGAAGAAGAGGGGAGGTCATGGCGTTGCTCTAGCTTAGCCGGACGCGCGACGCTAGAAGACACGTATGCGCGTGCTGGGCATCGAAACAAGCTGCGACGAAACGGCCGTCGCCATCGTCGAGGCGCTGGCCGGGACCGGCCCGGTCGGCAGAATCCTGGCCAATGTGGTCTACAGTCAGCTCACCGAGCACCGCCGCTTCGGCGGCGTCGTGCCGGAAATCGCTGCCCGCGCCCATCTCGAGCGTCTCGACGGGCTGGTGACGGAAGCGCTGGCCGAGGCAGGCCTCGGCCTCGCCGATCTCGACGGCATCGCGGCAACAGGCGGCCCCGGCCTGATCGGTGGCGTGGTGGTCGGCATCATGACCGGCAAGGCGCTGGCCTTCGCCCACGACAAGCCCTTCCTCGCCATCAACCATCTTGAGGGCCATGCGCTTTCCGTCCGTCTGACCGAGCAGGTCGACTTCCCCTACCTGCTGCTGCTGGCGTCGGGTGGCCATTGTCAGCTCCTGACCGTGCAGGGCCCCGGCGACTTTACCCGGCTCGGCACGACCATCGACGACGCGGCCGGCGAATGTTTCGACAAGACGGCGAAGCTGCTCGGTCTCGGCTTTCCCGGCGGCCCGGCGGTCGAACGCGCGGCCGTGGGCGGCGATCCGCAGCGCTTCGCCCTGCCGCGCCCGATGTGGCGCAAGCCGGGCTGCGACTTCTCCTTTTCCGGCCTCAAGACCGCCGTCCGCCAGACGGTCGACAAGATCGACCGCACCGACCGCCGCACCGTCGCCGATCTCTGCGCCTCGTTCCAGCGCACCGTGGGCGACGTGCTCGCCGACCGCTGCGGCAACGCGCTCACCCTCGCACCGTCACCGACCCTGGTCGTGGCTGGTGGCGTGGCGGCCAATGTCTATCTGCGCGGCCGGCTGGAAACGCTGGCGGCATCGCACGGGGTGCGGCTGGTCGCGCCGCCGATAAAGCTCTGCACCGACAACGGCGCCATGATCGCCTGGGCCGGCGTCGAACGCCTGCGGCTCGGCCTGACGGATGGGCTCGACTTCCGGCCGCGCCCGCGCTGGCCGCTGGATCCTACGCTCGATCCTGCCGCCGCCGGCACGGCGGTTCGGGTGTAGGATGGCGGGCATGAACAACGCCTTCGAAATCGTTCCGCTGTTCGCCACGCCCATCGTCCTGTCGGACCTGCCCGACGGGCCGGCGCTCTGCGTCGAGCTGCGCAAGGTGATCGAGCAGCGCGAGAAGAGCCATCCCGGCACCCAGCATTCCAACCTCGGCGGCTGGCAATCGACCTGGGACATGGACCGCTGGGGCGGCGCCGCCGCGATCAAGCTGCTGGCGCTCGCCCGCAACCTCGCCAACCGGGTGACGACCGATCGCGAGGGCAAGCTCGTCGTCCTCGCCTGGCGCGCCAACATGTGGGCGAACGTCAACCGCACGGGCCACGGCAACGAGTTCCATTCCCATCCCGGCAGCTACTGGTCGGCGGTTTTCTACGTCGACGATGCCGGCATCGATGCCGATGCGTCGCTGGGCGGCGAGCTCGAGTTCATGGATCCGCGTGGGCCGGGCCCGGCGATGTATGCGCCGCATCTGGGCTTCGCCATGCCGGGTGGGCTCTCGGCCGGCGCCAACGAGACGGTGCGCCCCAAGACCGGACGGTTGGTGATGTTCCCCGCGTGGGTCCTGCACCAGGTGCGGCCCTACCGCGGTAACGCCGAGCGTATTTCCATCGCCTTGAACCTCAGCCTGTGAGTCCGGTTCACCACATCGGCGTCGTCGGTGGCGGGGCCTGGGGAACGGCGCTCGCCTGTCTGGCGCGCCGTGCCGACCGGCGCGTCACCCTGTGGTCGCGCGATCCTTCGATTTCGGCGTCGATCGTCCGCAAGCGCACCAACCCGGTCTATCTGCCGGGCCAGATCCTCGAGCCCGGCATCGAGATCGCCTTCGCGCTCGCTTCGCTCGACGCCTGCGATGCGATTCTGCTCGCCTGTCCCGCGCAGGCGGTGCGCATGGTGGCCGCCGACCTGCCGGGCAGCGCGCCGGTCGTGATCTGCGCCAAGGGCATCGAGGCCGCGACCGGGCTCCTGATGCCCGAAGTGCTGGCCGAGGTGTTGCCGGGCCGGCCCATCGCCATGCTGTCGGGGCCGAGCTTCGCCGAGGAATCCGTGCAGGGCCTGCCGACCGCCGTCAGCATCGCGACCTCGGATGCGGGCCTCGGCCGCGATCTCGCCGCCGCCCTGGCCGCCGGCGCTTTCCGGCCCTACTGGACCGACGACATCACCGGCGTGTCGCTGGGCGGCGCGGTCAAGAACGTGCTGGCCATTGCCGCCGGCATCGTCGAGGGCCGCGGCCTCGGCCACAACGCCGCCGCAGCGCTGATCACTAGGGGCTTCGCCGAGATGGCGCGCCTCGGCCTCGCCATGGGCGCCCGGCTTGAGACGCTCACCGGCTTGAGTGGCCTAGGCGACCTCGTGCTCACCTGCAACGGCCCGCTGTCGCGCAACCGTTCGCTGGGGCTGGCGCTGGGCAAGGGCATCTCGCTGGCGCAGCACATGGAAGGCAAGCGGCAGGTCGTCGAGGGCGAGGCCACCGCGCCGGCCGTCCTGGCGCGCGCGGCCAGGCTCGGCATCGAGATGCCGATCTGCGCCGCCGTCGATGCTATCCTGCACCGCAGCGCCGATCTCGACGACGCGATCCGCGCGCTGCTGGCGCGTCCGTTGCGCAAAGAAGGGGAGTGAAATGGCTCATTGGCTCATCAAGTCCGAGCCGTCGGCGTATTCGTGGCCGCAGTTCGTGAAGGACAAGAAGACGTCCTGGACCGGCGTGCGCAACGCCCAGGCCGCGATCAACCTCAAGGCGATGAAGCCGGGCGACCGCTGCTTCTTCTATCATTCCAACGAGGGCAAGGAGATCGTGGGCATCGCCGAGGTCGCGAAGGCCGCCTACCCCGATCCTACCGACAAGGACGGCAAGGCCGTGACGGTCGACGTGAAGGCGGTGGAACCGGTCAAGGCACCGGTGACGCTCGCGGCCATCAAGGCCGATCCGCGGCTGAAGGATTTCGGGCTGGTGCGCCAGTCGCGCCTCTCGGTCGTGCCGGTGAGCGACGAGCAGTGGAAGCTCATCCTGAAGATGTCTGAAATGAAGTGATCGATAACACCCGCGGCATCCTCGCGATGTCGGCGGCCGTCTTCGTCTTCATCTTCAACGATGCCCTGATCAAGATCGCCGCCGAGACCGTGCCCGCCATCCAGGCGATCGGCGTGCGCGGCATCTTCGCCACGCTCTGGGTCGTGCTGGCGCTCGCGGTGACCGGTGCCTGGCGGCAGATGGGCAGCGTCGTCCACCCGCACGTGCTGCTGCGCGGCGTGCTCGAGGCCGCATCGTCGATCGTCTATCTCGTCGCGCTGTTCCATATCCAGTTCGCCATCGCCACCGCCATCAACCTCTCGACGCCGCTCGTCTTCACGGCGCTCGCCGTGCTGCTGCTGAAGGAGACCGTGCGCTGGCGGCGCTGGTCCGCGGTGATCGTGGGCTTCCTGGGCGTGCTGCTGGTGATCCAGCCGCGGCCGGGCGATATCGATGTCTGGGCCTGGGCGGTGCTGTTCGCCACCGTGCTCGGCGCCTTTCGCGACGTCCTCGGCCGCTACCTGCCGGCGTCGGTGCCGACCCTGGTGGTCTCCTTCGCCTCGGCCGTCGCCGTGGCCCTGGTGGGCTGCGCCTGGACCTTCGTGGAAGGCTGGCAGCCGATGACGGCGCGCGAGATCGGGCTGCTGCTCGCCTCGTCGCTGCTGCTGGCGGCGGGCTATCAGTTCCTGGTGCTGGCGCTGCGCTCCGGCGCGGAGTTCTCCGTCATCGGCTCTTTCCGCTACGCCTCGATCCTGTGGGCGCTGGCCATCGGCTATGTCGTTTGGGGCGACGTGCCCAATGCGCTGGCGCTTCTGGGCATCGTGGTGATCGTGGGCTCCGGCCTCTACATCCTCCACCGCGAGCGCGAGCGGCGATAGCTCAACCCGTCCCGGTGTCGTAGTCCTTCAGCGACGCCTGCAGCTTCTCGGCATCGACGGCGATCCTGACGCCGGCGCGCTCCTGCTGCAGCAGCATCGCCGAACGCGAGTCCCGCTCGGCCCAGCCGCGGTTCATGGCCTCGGTCATCTCCTCGAGCGCGAGGTTGCAGGCGCGCATCGGCACGCTCACTTCCTTGCCCAGCGCCACGGCCAGCGACACGTCCTTGTGGGCGTGGCGCAGCATGAACGCCGGCGGATCGTAGGTACCGGGCAGGAACTGGTCGATCAGCCCGTCGAAAGTGCGGCGGCGGCCGAGCGCGCCCTGGCGCACCGCCTCGAACAGCGCGAGCGGCTCGACGCCCGCCTTCACGCCCATGGTGAAGACCTCGGCCAGCGCCAGGTTCATGGCGTAGCCGGCGCAATTGTGCACCAGCTTGGCCACGGTCGCCTGGCCGATCGGCCCGACATAGCGCGCCTGGTCGCCCATGGCGCCCAGCACGTCCTTGAATTTCTCGAACACGTCCTTCTCGCCGCCGACCCAGATCGCGAGCTTGCCGGTCTTGGCGCCGCGCGGGCCGCCGCTCACCGGCGCGTCGAGCATGTGCGCACCCTTGGCGGCAAAGGCGGCGGCGATCTTGGCGACAGTGGCGCGCGAGTTGGTCGAGAGATCGAAGTAGGCGCCGCCGCGCTTCAGGCCGGCCAGGATGCCGTCGGGGCCGAGCGCCACCGCCTCGACCTCGGGCGGACCGGGGAGCGACGTGAACACCACGTCCGAATTGCGCGCGACCTCGGCGGGCGTTTCCGCCCAGATCGCGCCCGCTTCGATATGGCTGTCGGCCGCGGCGCGCCGCGTGTCGTGGACCGTGACCTTGTGCTGGGCCTTCTGCAGGTTGGCGGCGAGACTCGCCCCCATGATGCCGAGCCCGATGAATCCGACTTTCATCGTTCGTTTCCCCCGATCGTTGAACCGTTACTTCGCGATCCACTTCTCGTAGTCGCGCGCCACTTCCTCGACCGCCGTGTCGTAGAAACGCTTGCCATGCTCCGGCGTCGCCATGTTGGGATCGGAGCCGATGCGGCCGTCCGGAAAGGTGCGCCGGTAATCCTCGGCGTCGGCAAACGATCCATTGGGCGCGATTTTCGGATCCATGTCCTTGCGCTGGATGGTCTCGGGATATTTGTACCAGGTGAGCGCCACTTCCGACGCGGTGGCGTGGCTGCCTTCGCCCACGGGATAGAGCTCCTGGCTGAGCTTCTTGATGCCGGGCCCGTCCCACCAGTTGCGCAGCGCACACTTGATCGAGGGCTGGTTGCTCATCTTCTCCATCGAGCGCTCGGAATAGATCTCGGAGAAGGCGGCCGTCACGGTAGCGATGTTGCCGCCGTGGCCGTTCACGAAGAAGAAGCGCGTGAAGCCGTGCCGCGCCAGCGACACGACGGTGTCGCGCACCACGGCGATCAGCGTCGTGGGCTTCAAGGTGATCGAGCCCGCGAACCCGAGATGATGCTGCGCCATGCCGACGGAGATCGTCGGTGCCACAAGCGCCCCCGCTTTTTCGCCCGCACCCCGGCCGATCATCTCGGCGGTGAGCGCATCGGTGCCGATCAGCCCGGTCGGCCCATGCTGCTCGGTCGAGCCGATGGGAATGATGATGCCGGTCTTGGTTTTCAGATAGTCGTCGACGAATTGCCAGGTTTTGAGCTGAAGCTGCACGGGGGTACTCCCAAATTCACGTCGCCGCGGGCGGGGTAATCCCCGCCCTGGAACGAAGCCGAGGGGCCTTGCCTCAACCGTAACGCTGTTTGTGTAGCTGGCAAGGTCCCTTCACTCCGCGCTTCGCGCTGCGGTCGGGACGACGGATTATTCCAGCGGCTCGCCGAGATCGCCTTCGCTGTTGATCAGCAGCACGCGTGCGTTCCGGTCGAGGCCGAGCGCCTCGAAGGCGGTGGCCTCGGTGCAGACGCGCACGAGGCCGGCCAGGCCGGCGCAGCCCGAGGGGCCGGACGTCACGGCAGGATCGTTGCCGAGTGGCTGGGCAAAGAGACGGCGCGCCGGCAGCACCTCGTCCTCGTCGATGGTCATGAACCAGTCCGCCGCCTCGCCGATGACCGGCCACGTCACGGGCGAGATCTCGCGACAGGCGAGTCCGCCCATCGCCGTGTCGGCGTTGCCGCTGGCCAGCGTCGGTTTGCCGGCGAGGTTGCTCTGGAACCAGCAGTCGGCGGTCCTCGGCTCGACCACGATCGAAACCGGGCGTCGAGGCAGCACCGCCCAGAGATAGCCGATCACCGCTGCCGCCAGTCCGCCGACGCCGGCCTGCACGAACACATGCGTCGGCGCATCCTTCCATTGCCGGACGATTTCCTCGACCAGCACCGTGTAGCCGCGCATCACGCTGCGCGGGATGGCGTCGTAGCCCTCCCACGAAGTGTCGGAGATGATCGTCCAGCCGTTGGCCGCGGCCTGGCGTCGGCACTCGGCGACGGCGGTGTCGTAGTCGCCATCGACGCGGATCACCTCGGCGCCGCGGGCGCGGATCGCCGCTTCCTTCTCCGCGCTGGTGAACTTCGGCAGGAAGATCACGCAGCGATTGCCGAAGAGTTTTGCGCCGGCCGCGACCGAGCGGCCGTGGTTGCCCGAGCTGGCGGTGGTGAAGATGTACTTTGCCGTGACCTCGCGATGCTTGCCCGCCAGCACGTCGGCGAAGTTCGGGCTGGAGTGGTAGGCATCGCCGACCGCGCTCGCCAGCACGTTGCCGACCGCCAGCACGCCGCCCAGCGCCTTGAAGGCGCCGAAGCCGAAACGCTGGCTCTCGTCCTTGACCCGGACCTCGCCCACGCCCAGCCGCTCGGCCAGCGCCGGCAGGCGATGGAGCGGCGTTACCTTGTGCGCGGGGCAGTCGCCCAGCTCCAGCGCCAGCTCGGGCACGCCGTTGGGATTGACCACGAACTGCTGGTCGCGGCCGAAGGCTGCGTCCCGGTCGAGCCGGGGATTTTTAGCCAGCCAAGCGGAAAAGGAGAGGGTCGTCATGCAGGGGTCATAGCATGCTAAAGTCACGGAAACGGAGAGACAGCCATGAAAGTGAATGTCGAAGTGACCTGCACCCCCGAGGAGGCCCGCGCCTTCTTCGGCCTGCCCGACCTCAAGCCGATGCAGGACCGCATCATGGGCGAGATCGAGGAGCGGCTGAAGTCGAGCCTCAACTCCATGAATCCCGAGCAGGTCTTCAAGACCTGGCTGCCGGCCTCGATGCAGGGCGTCGAGCAGATGCAGCAGATGCAACAGGCCTTCTGGCAGCAACTGGCCGGCATCGCTTCCGGTACGGCCAAGAAGGAATGACCGGACGATGAGCGCACGCGAGAAACCTGAAGATCCCAAGCCCTACTACGAGGCCCATGTCTTCTGCTGCACCAACCGCCGCCCCGCCGGCCATCCGCGCGGCTGCTGCGCCGAGCGCGGCGGCGAGGCGCTGCGCGATCACATGAAGAGCCGCGCCAAGGACCTTGGCCTCAAGAACGTGCGCATCAACAGCGCCGGCTGCCTCGACCGCTGCGAACTTGGGCCGACCCTCGTCATCTATCCAGAAGGCGTCTGGTATTCGGTGCCGACCAGGGAAGACATCGACGAGGTGCTGGAGACGCACATGCTGAAGGGCCAGCGCGTCGAGCGGTTGATGCTGCAGACCAAGGACAAGCTGCCCGAGGACCGGGCGAAGCGCTGAGAGCCGGAAGCGCCAACACCGCCGCCGCGTTGCCGCGACGGCGGTGCCCCCGTGGCCGGATCGGCCTCCCCCGGATCAGGCGCGCTTCAGCTGCTCGACGCGGCCGTCGCCTGAATGGGTGGCCGTGTTCTCCAGCACCTTGCTGTCGCCGGTACGCGTGGCGATCTCGATGCGCCTGGGCTTCATCGCCTCGGGCACCTCGCGCACCAGGTCGATCTCGAGCAGGCCGTGCTCGAACGAGGCGCTCTTGACCTTGACATAGTCGGCGAGGTTGAACTGGCGCCGGAAGGCGCGGGCCGAGATGCCCTGGTAGAGATACTGCCCGCCGGGCTGCGCCCGCTTCTGGCCCTCGACGGTGAGCTGGTTCTGCTCCGCCGTGATGGCGATTTCCTCGGGCGTGAAGCCCGCCACCGCGATCGAGATGCGGTAGTTGTCCTCGTCGATGCGGACGATGTTGTAGGGCGGGTAGTTTTCCTGGGCCTGCGGCAGCGCCTGGTTGGCCAGGAGATCGAACAGATGGTCGAAACCGACGGTCGACCGCCAGTACGGGGTTGGATCGAAGTTCATAGCCACATCCTCCTCTCGAGCAACATGGATACAATCGTGTCGAACCGGACCCTCCGGTCCGGGCCGGACCCCGCGAAGGCATCCGGCGACGAGCGATTTAGGGGCGGCCGGAAGGGGGTCAAGGGCGGCCGCCAATTTTTTTTTGGCGCCCCCCTTGAACTTCCGCCGAGGCGTTTTTGATTTCCCGGCATCGACATTTTTTTGCAGGAGGTGAGGTATGATGATCGGGTCAGCTGCTTTCCTGACCGGCCCCGCGCCGGCTGCGCTGCAGCCCTTTTTCCGATCTTTCCCGCCGGCAGCCGTGCCGGGTACGGCGTCCCCGCGCCCCTTTTCGCCGCGTAAGCCGCCCCCCGTCCCGCTGACCCATGACTGGCCAAACGGCAGGATTCTCGTCGTCGGGCCACGAGCCGTCGTCGCGCTCGACCTGCAGCGCATCCTGCGCGACGCGGGCTATCGGGTCGTCGGTCCCGTCGCCACGGCGGCCGAAGCCCGGCGCCTGATCGATCGCGCCCCCTTGGATGCCGCCATCGTCGATCTCGACCTCGACCCGGCGGCGGCGGCGGCGATCGTCGAGCTTCTGGACGAGGCCGGCATTCCCGCCGTGTTCCTCTCGGGCGCGGCGCTGCAGAAGTTGCCGGAACGCCACCGCGACCGCCCGCTCGTGCACAAGCCCTACACCGGCGCCGGCCTGTTGACGGCTCTCCGGCGGGCCCTGGAGAAGGCGGAGGACGAGGGGGAGGGCGGATTCGCGTACCCGATCAGCCCGCCGCCGATGCCCTGGCCGCGGGTGTTCCCGCAGCTCTGAAGGACGGCTCTTCTCCTTCCCCATAGGATGTAGGGCTATCGCATATGGCCACTCCCGTCGTCCTGAGCGGAGCGAAGCGTAGTCGAAGGACCTCTTTTCCGTTCGATGGACTGCGGAAAAGAGGTCCTTCGACTGCGCCGCCTTCGGCCGGCTCCGCTCAGGACGACGGGGATAAAATCATATGCGATTGCCCTGCCATAGGATGGGGGAGGAGAAGACGTGCGTCAGGCCGCCGCCTCGGTGCGCCGGGGCAGTTTCCAGCCGGGCCGCACGAAGTGGCAGGTGTAGCCGTTGGGGATGCGCTCCAGATAGTCCTGGTGTTCGGGCTCGGCTTCCCAGAAATCGGCGGCAGGCACGACTTCGGTCACGACCTTGCCGGGCCACAGGCCGGAGGCGTCGACGTCGGCGATCGTGTCCAGGGCGATGCGGCGCTGTTCGTCGGACGTGTAAAAGATCGCCGAGCGGTAGCTGGTGCCGCGGTCGTTGCCCTGGCGGTTCAGGGTCGAGGGATCGTGGATCTGGAAGAAGAACTCCAGCTGCTGGCGAAAGCTCGTCTTCGCCGGATCGAAGACGATTTCGATCGCCTCGGCGTGGCCGTCGTGGTTGCGGTAGGTCGCGTTGGCGACGCGGCCGCCGGTGTAGCCGACCCGCGTCGAGAGGACACCGGGCAGCTTGCGGATCAGGTCCTGCATGCCCCAGAAACAACCGCCGGCCAGAACTGCGCGCTCTTCGCTCATTTCACGTCCTCCACCTGGTCGAGCCAGGCACCATAGCCCGCCGCCTGCATGTCGTCGCGATGGACGAAGCGGAGCGAGGCCGAATTGATGCAGTAGCGCAAGCCGCCGCGGTCCCGTGGACCGTCGGGGAAGACGTGGCCGAGATGGCTGTCGCCATGTTTGGACCGCACCTCGATGCGCATCATGCCGAGCGACCCGTCCTTCAGCTCGGCGACGTTGGCGGGCTCGATCGGCTTGGTGAAACTGGGCCAGCCGCAGCCCGATTCATACTTGTCGGACGAGGCGAACAGCGGTTCGCCCGAGACGATGTCGACGTAGACGCCCGGCTCCTTGTTGTTCAACAGCTCGCCGGTGCCGGGATATTCGGTGCCGCTCTGCTGCGTCACCCGGTACTGCTCGGGCGTGAGCCGCTTCAGCGCCTCGTCCGTCTTGGCGTAGCGTGCGTCGTTGGCCATAAAACCCTCCGTTCGATCCTCGGCTTCCAAAGTCCTGCCGGGAGGAACTTACAGGCACTGGCATGCCTTGCCGAATGAGGCGTTATCAAGAGTTGTTGAGCCGCCCGGAGACAGAATCCGCCCGCGCCGCTCAGCCGGTCCCCGTATTTTCTGCCAGCCACGTCTTGATGAGCGACTGATAGGGCACGTCGCGCTTGTTGGCGGCGACCTTGATGCGGTCGAGCAGCGACACCGGCAGGCGCAGCGAGATCGCAGTCGTCGACGGTTTGAGGTTCGGCAGGCGCACGCGGCGGGCCTTGCTCCAGTCGACATGCGTGCTGGAGTCGTGGCTTTCCCAGAAGCGCCGCTCCTCGGCCTCGCTTCGGAATTTCGGAACAGACTTAAGTTTCTTGCTCATAGCGTACCCGTTCCCTGGCGGTCATGGTTCGCGCGGAGATCACCCGGATCAGCCTGCCATCGCCGCGCAGCGTGAAGCTGATATGAAGCAACCGCCCGGCGTCGGTGCGGCCCAGTGCATGCAGCCTGAGTTCATGCACGCCGTGGCCGATATCCGGCAAGACCAGCAGCGGATCGTTGAAGAAAACCTGCTCGGCTTCCGCCTGGCCGACTCCGTGCTTTTCGACGCTCTTGCGGGCATTGCCTTGGTCCCAGTCGAAGCCTTCGATCCGCGACAGATCAAGCATCGCGTATATTACTATCATATACAGGAAGGACGAGAGTCGAGCCGGGAGGCCGCTGGCATCCAGGCGACATATACCGAAATTAGCGAGTTTATGCCGATGGCATAACTTCCCCAATCTCCCTCAAATTGACAGAAGTCCCGCCAGCGCCGGCTCGCCATTGGGCAGCGCCCGGCGGCATGATAGGATCACCCCCATGTCCACGCTCGCCGTACCGCCCGCCGACCGGCTCGAAGCGCTGTGCCGCCGCTGGAAGATTCGCGAGTTGAGCCTTTTCGGTTCGCAGGCGCGCGACGAGGCGAGGCCGGACAGCGACGTCGACCTGCTGGTCGACGACGACCCCACGGCGGACTGGAGCCTCCTCGACATCGCCCGCCTGCGCGCCGAACTTTCCGAGCTGTTCGGCCGTCCGGTCGATCTGGTCCGCGAGCGCAACGTCACCAATCCCAACCGGCTCGCCTCGATTCGCCGCGATCGTCGCCCGCTCTATGCCGCCTGACGACGAAGACCGGGTTCGCGCGCAGCCGGCGGAGAAACTGTCCGTCGAGGAGCGCGCCGAACTTGAGACCGGGCTGGCCGCCGCCCGGCGCGGCGCGTTCGCCAGCGAGGCCGACGTGAACGCGATGTACCTCGGGCATGGCCTATAGCATCAGGTATCTGCCGACGGCCGTCCGATAGCTCGACGAAATATTCGCCTACATAGACATCGGCAACGATCAAACCGCTACTGCGGCATCGGCGCGTCCTGCCCAATCGGTCCGAGCTTGGTGGCGGAGCGGTGTCTTCCGCCCCTGCTCGGGGCGGCCTAGCGGTAGTCTCGGATAGCATCCCGGTCGAGTTCGTTGGCCGGGATCAAGCGGTAGTGTTTTTCTTCGACGATTTTTACTTCGTTGCCTTGAAGCTTCAATTCCAACAGCGCGATCACACTATCCTTCATGAACTGCGCGGCAATGGGTCGAACCCGCATGTCGGGAAACTTCCGAGCGGCGTACCGAATATCCTGGGTCGTCTGCACGACGCCTATCTGATCTTTCCCGCCCTTTGCCTGAACGGGGACGATGTAGTGGCAGCCGTGCTTGTCTATTCCGATATAGAGTTCGTCTATCTCGATCTGGCCGATGCCTTCGACCGTCGTCCGCAAGTGATTTTGCAGGCTGTACGTCGTCAGGCCCAGGAACGTGTCGATCAGTCGGTTGTAGCGCACGATGGCCAACAGGGCCTGCTCGTCGTCCAGGGCGTATGCGCGAATGACTTCCGGCGTGGCATCGGGAATGGCAATCGTTGCCATCGTCTCGCTTGGCTTGATCCTCGTGGCCGGAACGAGCTTGAAGCGGTATCGCGAGCGACCGGCACCCTCGATGATCCACTCCAGGCCTTTGGGCTGCGTGTCGACGACTTTGCCCGGAAGAGCCGTCCGGTAGCGAAACGAGTAGGTTATGTCGCCGAGATTGTCGGGAAGAACGATTCCCAGTTCGGCGGCTTTGCGTTTGATTTCGTCGCGCTCGAAGACGAACTCCGAGACTTTCTTCTTCCAATGATCGAAGAAGATGCCTTCGATTATTGCTTTGTAGCGATTGGTCGTGTCGGAAGCAGCCTTAGGGAAACTCTGAAAAAGTCATCGACATGAGCAGTAGGTCATGATTCTAGGGAATCCCGTTGTGTGAAAGCCAGGATTTCTTCGATGAAGCAGATGACGTTGGCGACGGCCGGTTTTGATCGT
>JAESGK010000108.1_pt1 | contig 91372 bp, 80 predicted proteins | sample 9269681 | NCBI WGS metagenome assembly JAESGK01 (sample SAMN14515347, study PRJNA621673) | algae metagenome | isolation source: Timaviella obliquedivisa GSE-PSE-MK23-08B and co-occurring heterotrophs from... | place: USA: Grand Staircase Escalante National Monument, Utah | collected 2006-08-15 | reverse complement strand
TCAACATGGTTCGAAGCCATAAAGACAAGCGAAGCATCAAGCTCAGACGAAACAAAGCCGGACGAAACCCTCAATACATGGCCGAAATCATCGACACTTGATCGTTAACCTGGATTCAGGGCCCTGCATGTGGAGAGCCGCTGCAGATGCCTTTTTGATCAATCGAATGAAAATCAATGCAAATCCACGATTCGGCGCCTCGCTTGCTCCCTATGCCGCCACCTGGCTGCAGGTGAACTACGGCATGGCCTATGTCGGCTACTATCTCGGCGCAGCCGCCGTGATCACGCTGATCTGCATTCTGCTTTCGGGCAAGGACGAAGTCTGAGCGTCAACCAAACACCAAAAAGCCGCCGCGGATCGCTCCACGGCGGCTTTTTCATAGCTGAGTATTGGCAGCCTAAGCCGTCAGTTCGCCCAAAAATTCCTTGACCTCATAGCCCGGCATGAAGGTGCCGATGCGCTTGATTTCCCATTCGAGCGAAATGCCCGAGGTTTCAAACACGCGCTGGCGCACGGTCTCGCCGAGATATTCGAGTTCGTAACCGCTCGCCTGGCCGGTGTTGATCATGAAGTTGCAGTGCATCGGCGACATCTGGGCGCTGCCGATCATCATGCCACGGCACCCTGCCTCGTCGATCAGCTTCCAGGCAGAATGGCCTTCCGGGTTCTTGAAGGTCGAGCCCCCGGTCTTTTCGCGGATCGGCTGCACGGTCTCGCGATGCTGGCGCACCGCATCCATATCGGCGCGAATCTTCGCCTTGTCTTCCGCATAACCTTCGAAAACGGCATGTGTGAAGATCAGGTCCCTGGACGCCGACGAATGACGGTAGCTGTAGCCCATATCCGCATTGGAGAGCACATGTGTGTTGCCCTGGCGATCGACCGCATGAACCTCGACGACCCGTTCGCGCGTCTCGCCGCCATTGGCGCCGGCATTCATGCGCAGTGCGCCGCCGATCGTGCCGGGAATGCCGTAGTAGAATGCGAAGCCACCGATACCGTGATCAAGCGTCATTGCGGCGAGGTTCTTGTCTGGGCAGATCGCTCCGGCCTTGACGCGCGTCTCGGAGACCAACTCGACATCGCCAAAGCCCTTGGCCGACAGCCGGATGACGACGCCCGGAATGCCGCCGTCACGCACCAGAAGATTGGAGCCGACGCCCGCAACCATGACCGGCACTTCAGCAGGCAGCATTTTCAGGAAAGCGATGAGGTCATCCGCGTCATGCGGCTGGAACATCAGTTCGGCAAGACCGCCCGCGCGAAACCAGGTGACGCGATCCATCGGCGCATCCGGGGTCAGACGCCCGCGCAGTTCCTTGACGCCATCCCCCAGAGAGGCCAGCAACTTTTCTCCGTGTACCTGTTTCATGCGGAATGTCCTGAAATGCCTGCGAGTTCCTTCGGGAGCGCGGCAGCCCAGTAGGTGATGCTGCCAGCCCCCAAGAGAACCACAAAGTCACCCGGTTGCGCAATGGCCGACACAATCGGCGCGATTGCTTCCGGACCGTCGATGAAGCGCGCGTCGCGGTGGCCACCAGCCTTGATCCGGGAAACGAGTTCCGGCGAATTGATGCCCTCCATCGGCTCTTCGCCCGCCGAATAGACCGGCGCCAGAAGGATCGTATCGGCCTCGTTGAAGCAGGCGGAAAAATCCTCGAACAGGCTATGCAGGCGCGAGAATCGGTGCGGCTGGTGCACGGCGATGACGCGGCCCTGGCAGGCCTCGCGCGCGGCCTTCAGCACGGCCTTGATCTCGACCGGGTGGTGACCGTAATCGTCGTAGACGCGAACATTGTTCCATTCGCCGGTAAAGGTGAAGCGGCGTTTGACGCCGGCAAAGGCGGCCAGTCCCTTGGCGATATCTTCCGGCGAAATGCCGAGGCGCTGGGCAACGGCAATCGCAGCCGTGGCGTTGGAGACGTTGTGACGGCCGGGCATCGGCAGGCGCAGATCCTTCATCTGGATCACCTTGCCGGTGCGGCGGCGGCGGATCTCGACATCGAACACCGAAGTGGCGCCGTCCATGCGGATGTTGGAAAAGCGCACGTCGGCCTGCGGGTTTTCGCCATACGTGATGACCTTGCGGTCCTCGATCTTCGAGACCATCGTCTGGACTTCCGGATGATCGAGGCACATGACCGCGAAGCCATAGAACGGGACATTCTCGACGAACTGGCGGAAGGCTTCACGCACGGCATCGAAATTGCCGTAGTGATCCAGATGCTCCGGATCGATATTGGTGACGACGGCCACATCGGCGGGCAGCTTCAGGAAGGTGCCGTCGGATTCGTCGGCCTCGACCACCATCCATTCGCCTTCGCCCATGCGGGCGTTGGTGCCATAGGCATTGATGATGCCGCCATTTATGACGGTCGGGTCGAGCCCGCCGGCATCAAGAAGCGAGGCGACCATCGAGGTCGTCGTCGTCTTGCCGTGCGTGCCGCCGATGGCGATGGCATTGCGGAAGCGCATGAGTTCGGCGAGCATTTCGGCACGGCGCACCACCGGCAGCAGCTTTTCACGGGCAGCGATCAGTTCCGGATTGCTCTTCTTGATGGCGGTCGAAACGACGACGACTTCAGCCTCGCCGATATTTTCGGCCTTGTGGCCAACGAAGACCTCGATGCCCTTGTCACGCAGGCGCTGGACATTGGCGCTGTCGGACTGGTCGGAGCCCTGGACCTTGTGGCCGAGATTGTGCAGCACCTCGGCGATACCGCTCATGCCGATACCACCGATACCGATGAAATGAACCAGGCCGATTGTCTGCGGCATCTTCATGAGCGTGTTTCCTTGAACTGTGCAATCGTCGAACCGCTGGCAATAGCTTCAACCATGGCGGCAAGCAAGCGCGCCGCATGCGGTTTGCCCGTCTGTTTGGCGTTTGCCGCCATCGTGATGAGCTTCTCCGGGGTGGTCATTGCCCCGGTCAGGATCTTGCTCAGCTTCTCCGGCGAAAGTTCGGCCTGAGCGATCACCTTGGCGCCGCCGGTCGCGGCGAGCGCTGCAGCATTGGCCGCCTGGTCATGGTCGAGCGCGTAAGGGTAAGGCACCAGGATCGCCGGACGGCCGATCACGGCGATCTCCGAAACCGTCGAGGCACCCGAGCGGCAGATGACCAGATGCGCCTTGGCGATCCTGTCAGCCATATCGGTGAAAAACGGGGCAATATCCGCGTTCATATCCAGCTTGGCGGCACAGCCTTCGACCATCGGCATGTCTTCGGCACGCGCCTGCTGCGTTACCTTCAGACGCCGCCTCAGATTGTCGTCGAGCAGGCTGATCGCCGTCGGCACGCTTTTGGAGAAATACTGCGCGCCCTGGCTGCCGCCGAACACGACAAGGCGAAATTCCTCGCCCTCGCCGGACGGTTGATAGGGAACCTTTGCGGCGTCGAGAACCGCCGGGCGCACCGGATTGCCCGTCGTCACGGTCTTTGCCGCATAGGGGCCATCGGTTTCAGGCAGAAACCCGCCGGCAATCGCCCGCACACGCTTGGCCAGAGCCTTGTTGGCGCGGCCCATGACAGCATTCTGCTCGTGGATCATTGAGGGAATGCCCATACCGGTTGCAGCCAGCAACGGTGGGATTGTCGGATAACCGCCGAAGCCGACGACCACCTTCGGCCGCACCTTCGCCATCAGCCGGCGGGCAATGCGAATACCCGACCAGAGGGTCCATAGCGATGACGCAACTTTCAGCGGGTTCTTCGAACCGATCGTCGCAGAAGGAACGACGTGGATTTCGTCTGCCGGAAATTTGCCCGCGAAACGCTCGGCCCGGCTGTCCGTCACCAGATGGATAGAGTAGCCAAGCGCCTTCAATTCGTGCGCCAGCGCTTCCGCCGGAAACAGATGGCCGCCGGTACCACCGGCGGCGAGCATGATAATGCCTTTGGTCATGTTCAGTCCTTATTTCACCGGCCTATTCGGCCGGAACGCCCATGCCGGAGCGGAACAGGCTGCGCTCGACAGCGCGTTTTTCCGGACGATGGCGGGTCAACGCCAGGATGAATCCCGCCGTCACGCAGATCGCCACCATGGACGAACCACCGTAGGAGATCAACGGCAGCGTCATGCCCTTGGCGGGCAGCAACTGCAGATTGACGCCGATATTGATCATCGACTGGATGCCGATCTGCAGCACAAGGCCGGCAACGGCAAAACGGTTGAAATCGTTGCGCTCGCGGAATGCGTGGCTCAGGCCCCGCATGACGAGAAAGGCGAAGATCAGCACGATCACCATGCAGAAGACGATGCCGAATTCTTCGGCAGCGACCGAGAAGATGAAGTCCGTATGGCTGTCGGGGATGATCCGCTTGACGATGCCCTCGCCCGGCCCCTGGCCGAACCAGTCGCCCCGGATGATGGCCTGCAGCGCGGTATCGACCTGGAACGTATCGCCCTCGCCGGTCATGAACCGGTCGATACGGCCCGCCACGTGCGGCAACACGGTGTAGGCAACGACGAGACCGCCGACAGCGGAGCCGCCAAGTACGACGATCCACAGCCACGGCATACCGGCCATGAAGAACATGCCGCCCCAGACGGCGGTGGTCAGGATCGTCTGGCCAAGGTCAGGCTGGGCCACCAGCAGCGCCGCGACGATACCGAACAGCAGAATGGCAAACAGATTGCCGGGGATTTCAGGCTGGCGGGCATGTTCGGAAAACAGCCAGGCGCAAACGACGACAAAGGCGGGCTTCATGAATTCCGACGGCTGTACCGACAATCCCGCGATCGAGATCCAGCGGCGCGATCCCTTCACCTCTGCGCCGAAGAACAGCGCCAGGACCATCATCGCGATCGACGCCAGCAACAGGATCATTGCGGTACGGCGCACCTGCCGCGGCGACATGAACGAGATCGCGATCATCACGGCCAGCGACGGCAAAAGGAAGGCCGCATGGCGCTTGACGAAATGGAAGCTGTCGAGATTGAGCCGCTCGGCCACCGCCGGGCTTGCCGCGAAGGACAGCATGAAACCGATGCCCATCAACAGAATGAAGGTCGCCAGGAAGAACCTGTCGATCGTCCAGAACCAGTCGGCCACGGGGCCACGTTCGGCACGGCTTACCATTTCTTCGTCCCCTTCAACGGCGCGTCCGGCGCCAATCTCTCAAAGTCAGGGCCATCACCCTCATATCAGCATCGTCACGCCGTCGAGCGCAGCGACATGGCTGACGAACGCATCGCCGCGCACTTCAAAATGCTTGTACTGGTCGAAGCTTGCGCAAGCCGGGGACAGCATGACGGCGGATTGTACCGCCTCATCCCTTGCTGCATCGGCTGCCGCATGGGCCACCGCCCTTTCCAGCGTGCCGGAAATCTCGAAGGGAACCGTTTCTCCAAGGGTCACAGCAAAAGCCGGTGCGGCCTCGCCGATCAGGTAGGCCTTGGCAATCCTCGGAAAGAACGGCGACAGCGTGGTGATGCCGCCTTCCTTGGGCAGTCCGCCGGCAATCCAGTAGATCCGCTCATAGCTCGATAGCGCGGGTGCTGCCGCATCGGCATTGGTCGCCTTGCTGTCATTGACGAAGACAACATTTCCCTTGCGGCCGACCGGCTGCATGCGGTGTTTCAAACCCGGAAAGGAGGACAGCCCTGCAAATATCTCGCTCTCGGAAACGCCGACGGACATGCAGGCCGCAATCGCCGCCGCCGCATTCTGGGCATTGTGGTTGCCGCGCAGGGTGGCGATGCCGTCGAGATCGGCAACAACCGTCGCCAACCCGTTTTCGGCGCGCATGACGCGCGTCCCGTCCGCATAAAGTCCTTCGCCAAGCGCGCGATGGCGGGCGATGCGGATGACGCGGCGCCCGGCAAGCGTTGCCCTGTCGGCGATTGCCTCGGTGTAGACATCATCGACGCCGACGATCGCGGTGTTGCTGCCCGCAATCAACCGTTCCTTGATTGCAGCATAGTGTTCCATGCTGCCGTGCCGGTCGAGATGATCGGGCGTCAGGTTGAGCAGGATACCGGCGGACGGATCGATCGTCGGCGCAAGGTCGATCTGGTAGGACGAGCACTCGACGACATAGAACCGGCCGGGCGCCGGCGGATCGAGCGTCATCACCGCCGTACCGATATTGCCGCCGAGCTGCGTATCGCGGCCGCTGGACTGCAAGATATGGGCGATCAAAGCCGTGGTGGTCGATTTGCCGTTGGTGCCGGTGATGGCGATGAACGGGCAATCGGCCGCATGCGCCCGCCGCTCACGCACGAACAGCTCGACATCGCCGATGATCTCGACGCCGGCGGCATGGGCGAGATCAACAGTCCAATGTGGCTTCGGATGCGTCAGCGGAACGCCGGGCGACAGCACGAAGGCGGAAAAATCCGCCCAGTTCGCTTGATGGAGGTCACCGGTACCGATCCCTGAAGCGGATGCCTTGGCCACGCTGTCAGGATTGTCGTCCCAGGCCGTGACAATGGCGCCGCCGGCAACCAGCGCCTGCGCCGTCGCAAGGCCGGAACCGCCGAGCCCGAACAGGGCGACCTTTTTGCCGTTGAATGTGGTGACCGGTATCATCGTCTCTTACCGCAGCTTCAGGGTCGAAAGGCCGACCATGGCGAGAATGACCGCGATGATCCAGAAGCGGATAACCACCTGGCTTTCGGTCCAGCCGAGCTTTTCGAAATGGTGATGGATAGGCGCCATCAGGAACACGCGCTTGCCGGTGCGCTTGAACCAGAAGACCTGGATGATCACCGACAGGGTTTCCATGACGAACAGGCCACCGATGATGACCATGACGATCTCGTGCTTGGTGGCCACTGCGACGGTGCCGATGAGGCCGCCAAGTGCCAGCGAGCCGGTATCGCCCATGAAGATCGCCGCCGGTGGTGCGTTGAACCAGAGAAAGCCGAGACCCGCCCCGATCACCGCGCCGAGGATGACGGCAAGTTCACCCGTGCCGGGCACGAAATGGATCTGCAGGTAGTTGGCGAAGACAGCGTTACCGGCGAGATAGGCGATGATGCCGAAGGAAGCGGCCGCGATCATCACCGGCACGATGGCCAGGCCATCAAGACCATCGGTCAGATTGACCGCATTGCCCGCACCGACGATGACGAAGCCGCCGAACAGGATGAAGAAATAACCGAGATTAAGGGTGAAATCCTTGAGGAACGGGAAGGTCAGCGACGAGCCGAAGGTCGAACCGGAAACGCCAGCCGAGAGGGCCGTCTGCATCATGAAGAAGACGGCAATGCCCGCGACGAGGAACTCGATCCCGAGCCGCGCCTTGCCGGAGAAGCCCTTGTCGGACTGTTTCGTTACCTTCAGATAGTCGTCGTAAAAGCCGATGGCGCCAAAACCGAGCGTCACCAGCAGGGTCGAAACGACATAAACACTGGAAAGATCAGCCCAGAGCAGCGAACTGCCGACGATACCAGCCAGGATCATCAGGCCACCCATGGTCGGCGTACCGGCCTTCTTGAAATGGGTCTGCGGGCCATCGGCACGGATCGGCTGGCCGCGGCCCTGGCGCACGCGCAGCGACGAGATCATGCGCGGTCCGAACAGGAAAACGATCAATGCCGAGGTGAACAGGGCGGCGCCGGTACGAAAGGTGATGTACCGGAACAAATTGAAAAATTGAAAATGGTCCGCCAGTTCGACAAGCCAGATGAGCATGAGGGACCTTTCCCCAAAGGTTCGTTGCAGATTCCATCGATCAGAATCACCTGATGGAAGAATAACTGCGTGGTATCAAAAGTGTCAGCATTGAACATCGGCCAATAAAGCCTTGTCCTGCCTTTATTTGGTGTGTTCCGGGCCCAGGGAGGCCGGATATGTCTCAAGAAGAGCCGAAACGATCCTGCCGCAGCCCGTGCCCTTCGACGATTTGATCATCACCACATCCCCGGCGGCGATGGAGCCAAGCGCAAATTCCTTCAGCTCGTCGACCGTCTCGCGATATTCGACGCGAACGTTTTCAGGCAGCGCATCGCGCAGATGCGCCATTTCCGGACCCGCGAGCCAGACATCGGCAATGCCTGCATCGGCCAGCGGTGTAGCGAGCCCGGCATGAACAGCACCGGCGAACTCACCCATTTCCAGCATGTCGCCAAGAATGGCGATCCGCCGGCCGCCGTCGGGCACCGCCGCGTCTTTGAGCAGCGAAATCGCCGCCTGCATCGAGGCCGGGTTGGCATTGTAGCTTTCGTCGATCAGCACAAAGGAGCCGGAGCGGATCGCCAGGCTATGCCGTGCGCCCCTGCCCTTTTCCGCCTGCAAGGTCGCAAGCGCTGCCAGCGCCGCATCCATGTCCGCACCCGCAAGGCCAACAGCGCCGAGCGCGGCCAGCGCATTTTCGGCGATATGGCGGCCCGGCGCCCCCATCGGAATTTCCAATGTCTTGCTGTCGAGTGCTGCCCACAGCGTGCCGCCTTCGGAACCGCCGGCATATTCGACCATGCGGAAATCAGCCTTGGCGCTGCTGCCAAAACTATGAACATGGGCAACGCCCAGCGCGTTTGCCGCTTTCTCCAGCGCTGCAAATTGCGCGTTGTCGCGGTTGAGGATCACATGGCCGTCATCGACGAGGCCTTCCATGATCTCCGCCTTGGCCGCCGCAATCTCCTCCAGGTCCTTGAAATTACCGAGATGGGCGGCGGCGATGGTGGTGATGATGGCCACATGCGGACGCACCATCCTGACCAGCGGCCGGATTTCGCCTGAATGGTTCATGCCGATCTCGAAGATACCAAAGTCCGTGTTTTCCGGCATGCGCGACAGGGTCAGCGGTACGCCCCAGTGATTGTTGAACGACGCGACGGACGCATGCACCCGGCCGGACGGCTGCAGCATGTGACGCAGCATCTCCTTGGTCGTGGTCTTGCCGACCGACCCGGTGACGGCGATGATCTTGGCGGCACTGCGGTCGCGCGCGGCACAGCCGAGCCGCACCATTGCATCCAGCACATCATCGACGACGATCATCGGCGCATGCAGGCGTCCGAGTGCCGGAAGCTTGGCTTCGCTGACGACCAGAAGCGCTGCACCATTGGCGATCGCGATGCCGGCATAGTCATGGCCATCGACCCGGTCGCCCTTGATGGCGAAAAAGGCTTCGCCCTTGCCGAGAGAACGGCTGTCGATGGAAATGCCGGTGATGCCCTCGGGCAGATTGCCCATCGGGCGGCCATGCATGGCCGCCATCAGGTCGCTTGTGGTCCACAGAAAGCTCAAATCAATGACCTCCCAATGCCTTGCGCAGTTCGGCATGATCGGAGAACGGCAGGGTGACGGAGCCGACGGTCTGCCCCTCCTCATGCCCCTTGCCGGCAACGATCAGCGTGTCACCCGATTTCAGCATGTCGACGGCAGCCTTGATCGCCTCGGCGCGGTCGCCAATCTCGGTCGCGCCCTTGGCGGCGGCCATGATTTCGCTGCGAATGACGTCTGGCACTTCCGAACGCGGATTGTCGTCGGTAACGATCACCACATCGGCCAGTCGCGTAGCGATCTCACCCATGATCGGACGCTTGCCCTTGTCCCGGTCGCCGCCGCAGCCGAACACCACGATGATGCGCCCGGTGGTGAACGGGCGAACCGAGGCGAGCACGTTTTCAAGCGCATCCGGTTTATGGGCATAGTCCACATAAGCAAGCGCGCCCTCCTTGGTATGGCCGACCAGTTCGAGACGGCCCGAAGCACCCTGAAGCTTTTCAAGCGCCGCCATGGTCGCCCGGGCGCTGACGCCGGTCGACATGGCGAGACCCGCCGCGACCAGCGCGTTCGAAATCTGGAAATCGCCGGCGAGCGGCACATGCACTTCGAAAATCTCCTCACCGACATGGATTTCGGCGATCTGCTTGTGGCGGAAATGCTCGACGCGCTTGAGTGACAGATAATCGCCCTTGCGTCCGACGGTCAGAACCTCGTGCCCGCCTGCCTTGGCAGCGGCAATCGCCTGCGCCGACCATGAATCATCGGAAAAGATCACCGCCGGAGAGCCCTTTGGCAAGACGCCATCGAACAGGCGCATCTTGGCAGCCATGTAGTCCTCGACGGTCGGGTGATAATCCATGTGGTCGCGGCCAAGGTTGGTGAAGCCGGCGGCGGCAAGACGCACACCGTCGAGCCGGTTCTGATCCAGCCCATGGCTGGAGGCTTCCATCGCCGCATGTGTCACGCCCGTATCGGCGAGTTCAGCCAGAAGCTTGTGCAAGGACACAGGATCCGGCGTCGTCAGCGAACCGTAATCGTTACGCCCCGGCGCGATCACGCCGGTGGTGCCGATCATCGCGGCGGCAAAGCCGGCATGTGCCCAGATCTGCCGGGCAAAGGAAGCTACCGAGGTCTTGCCGGCCGTTCCGGTCACAGCCACCATCGTGTCCGGCTGGCGGCCAAAGAAATTGGCGGCAGCGATCGCCAGCAAACGGCGTGGTGCCGAAACGGACAGAACCGGAACCGGTGCATTGCCTTCGAACTCGGCGCCTGTGATCACAGCAGAAGCTCCGCGGGCAATCGCGTCGTCGATGAAGGCCTTGCCGTCAGCCTTACTTCCCGACAGCGCAACGAACAGCGAGCCGGGCCCAACCTGCCGGCTATCGGCGGTGATGGCGGCGATATCGATGTCGCCGGCCGATGAGCCAAGCTGTGACGCAATTTCCGGGAAATCCTTCCCGATCAGATCTTTGATCTTCATGGATGCACTTTTCAGTTTTACCGATGCGCCGGGCGGCGAATCCTCCAGATTGTCATTCCATGGTCAATAAGACACAAGCAAGGCAGAACCGTCTTCCCCGAACTTCGGCTCGACGCCCAGAAGCGGCGCCGACCGGCTGATGATATCCCGCACCATCGGCGCAGCCGTGTTGCCTGCGAGCGCTGCGCCATTGCCCTTGTCGGTCTTCGGCTCGTCGATGAACGTCAAGACCACATAACGCGGATCATCGATCGGGAAGCCGGCCAGAAACGCATTGAAGTTGGCATCGTTCGAATAGCGGCCGTTGACGACCTTGTCTGCCGTGCCGGTCTTGCCACCGACATTGTAGCCGGGAACACGCGCGTTCCGGCCCGAGCCATTGACGCCGTTCCAGCGGAACAGGAAGCGCATGTCGTCGCTGGTCGATTTCTTGATGACGTTCGTCGAGGCCGACTGCGCCTGCTCGACCGTCCGCGGCAGGAAAGTCGGCTCGATCAGGTTGCCGCCGTTCAGAAGGGCAGCCCCTGCCACCGCCGTCTGCAGAGGTGTGGTGGATACGCCGTGACCAAAGGAAATGGTGATCGAGTTGATCTTCTTCCATTCGCGCGGCTGGCTCGGCATTTTCACTTCCGGCAGTTCCGTCTGCATTCTGGTGAGCAACCCGATGCGGGTGAGGAATTCCTTGTGCCCCTCGATGCCGACAATATCGGCCATCTTGGCCGTGCCGATGTTGGACGAATACTGGAAGATTTCCGGAACGGTCAGAACGCGGCGCTTGCCGTGAAAATCCTTGATGGTGAAGCCGCCGATACGGATCGGGTTTGTGGCGTCAAAACTGTCGGTCAGCTTCACTTTGCCCGAATCCAGCGCCATCGCCGTCGTAAAGGACTTGAAGGTTGATCCCATCTCGAACGTGCCGTTCGACATGCGGTTCATCCAGCCTTCCTTGGCGCCATCGGCCGGCTTGTTGGGGTCGTAGTCGGGATAGGAGACCATGGCGAGAATTTCGCCGGTCTTCACGTCCATGACCACGCCGCCGGCGGCAAGCGAGCGAAAATTCGTCATCGCATCGACAATGACATCGCGCAGGATGTTCTGCACCCGCAGGTCGATCGAAAGTTTGACGGGCTCCAGCTTGGCGTCGCTGGTCATGCCGATGGCAGCGAGATCGGCCAGACCCTGATTGTCGATCCAGCGCTCCATTCCGGCAATGCCGCGGTTGTCGACATTGACGTGACCGACGATATGCGAGGCGGTGGCGCCGCCCGGATAGAAGCGGCGTTTTTCCGGCCGGAAACCGATGCCGGGAATGCCGAGCGCCAGAATTTCGCTCTGCTGCTTCGGCGTCAACTGACGGCGCAGCCACTGGAACCGCGATTTCGATTTCAGCTTGTTGTAGATGTCAGTGACGTTCAGGCTGGGCAGCACGGTCGAAAGCTGTTCGACGGCCTCGTCCGCATCGACGATCTTGTGCGGCTCGGCATAAAGGGAAACCGTGCGGATATCGGTGGCGAGGATCTCGCCGTTGCGGTCGAGGATATCGGGACGCGACGCCATCAGGTTATCGGCACGGCCGATGCTGGAGACCGTCTCCGGCTCGGCAATGCCGTACTGAACCAGGCGGCCACCGATGATGCAGTAAAAAGCGGTGAAGCTGGCGATAACGATCGCAACGCGGCTTTTCGCCTGATTGCTGCTGCGCTTGCGCGTGCCTTCGAACGGCGTACCGAGATCGCCAGGGTGATTGTTGCCACCCGCCGAAAAGTGGGCCTTGCTCTTGACGACCATGATGCGGGAGAGAAAAGACATCAGCGATCCACCGAACCGGTTTCGATATCGTCCGTGTCAACGATGGGCTTCTTGGCCTTGCTGCTGCTTTTTGCCAGTCCCATGGCCTCCAGTACATCCGCCGGCGGCGGCAGTTCGGATTTCAACATGGGCAACTCTTCCGGACGGGCAAGCTGCGTCGAGGCCGTCGGCGCAAGCTGCAGGTCCTGCTGGTAGACGGCCGCCAGCTTCTCAAGCCGGTTTGGCTGCGTCAGCAGCGCCCAGTCGGCGCGCAGAAGATCGATCGTGTCTTCCTCCAGCTTGATACCGGCCTCCAGCTTGCGAACCTCTTCAAGCTTGTTTTCCGCCTGATGCTTGATCGTGTAGGTGACGGTCGCTGCGGCCGTCATGACGACGATCAGGACGATATCAAGTGTGCGCAACATTTCTCAGCCCCCCATCTTTCCAAGGCTTGCAAGGTTCGGCAGATCGAAAATGGACAGATCATCTGCCTCACGCGGGGCATCGGTGCGGGCACCAACCCGCATCTTGGCGGACCGGGCGCGTGGATTGCGGGACGCTTCTTCTTCGCTTGCCGCCACCATAGACTTCCCAACTGGTGTGAAAGTTGCCGCGCGCTCATGGGCGATGGGTAAATGGCGGGACCCCGAGGCCTTGCCGGCGCGATCCTGGAAGAATTTCTTGACGATCCGGTCTTCCAGCGAATGAAAAGTGACCACTGTCAGCCGGCCGCCGGGCTTCAGGGCGCGCTCGGCAGCAAACAGCGCGCGGGCCAGCTCGCCGAGTTCATCATTGACGAAAATACGCAGCGCCTGAAAGACGCGGGTGGCGGGATGAATCTTGTCCTTGGCCTTGCGCGGCGTCACAACTTCAATCAGACCGGCAAGGTCGCGCGTCGTCACGAACGGCTCTTCAAGACGCCGCTTTTCGATGGCGCGGGCGATACGGCCGGATTGCGGCTCTTCGCCGAGAAAACCGAAGATGCGCGTGAGGTCCGAGACCTTGGCCCGATTGACCACATCGGCGGCCGAGACGCCATGCGACGACATGCGCATGTCGAGCGGACCCTTGCGCTGAAAAGAGAAACCGCGATCCGCCTCGTCGATCTGCATCGAGGAAACGCCGATATCGAGCACGATACCATCCAGCCCATCGGCCGGGGCATACTGCGCCAGATCGGAAAACTGGGAATGTACGAGAGTAAGATGACCGGCGCTCGCCGCCACCAGCGGCTGACCACCAAGGATTGCGGCAGGATCGCGGTCGAGCGCGATCACATCGGCCCCGGCAGCTAGGATCGCCGACGTATAACCGCCCGCACCAAACGTACCATCAAGGATGATTTTGCCCGGAGCAAGATCCAGGCTGGCGAGAACCTCGGGGAGAAGAACCGGAATGTGACGGACCGGTCCGCCTTCGGCATCGGTAAAACCTGTGCCTTGATCCGTCATCATTCCGCCTCTCCACTCTAGCCCGAGCGCGGACCTCGCAATCTGCGCTCTTCTCTTGCCGCTGCCTGCGTTTCCGCAAACACGTGCGGCGCCCACAGCTGAAAATGATCCGCCCGCCCCACGAAGGTTACCTCCGCGTCGATACCCGTGAAATCGCGGATAAAATCCGTGACCATCAACCGGCCTTCCTGGTCGAGCTTCATGAAGACCCCGCCCCCATGAACCAGGAGCGACATCTGATTGGCCTGCGGCGAGAATGGGTCCTCGCCACTGATTTGCCTTTCGAAGCGATCCAGCAATTCGGGACCGCCCGCGCTGATAGCCGGAAAGACGAAATCCTGAAAGCAGTAAAGCTCCCGAATATCCAGCGCCGACAAAACTGAACGAAACATAGAGGGAACGGAAACGCGCCCCTTGGAATCGATCCGGTTTGTCGCATGCGAAAGGAAGCGGTTCATGACACGATACAGCCGTTCCCGTTGGACATGCCAGCCCCAACAGCCCACACGCACCATCAAAAGGACGCACATCACCCCGCAACCGGGCAGCATGCCCGATCGAAAACCCCTTACGGAGCAACTCCGAAACTTGCGGTGGGTAGGCTTGAATTAGCCCGTGTGCAGTGCATGACTGGGATAACATGGGACCATATGGGCGTCAATGGGATTTGCTCGATTTCAGCACGCGTCGTCAACAAATATTGATACTCCGTTAAGTTTAACAAATGGTTACAAACGCACAGTCAAGACGTTGGATTCACCGGCGAATCTCTATTCGTGAATTACACGCAGATAACTTTAGCAATTTCCAACTTAAATACATATTCAACCGCATGCCCGATTCTGAAAATCAGCGTTTTCAAAGTTGAAAAATAAGGGAAATTTGCCAGTTGGCCTGTAAGCCGGGTTCTGTATGGCTCCGGCCCGAAAGCCGGAACGTGGCAGCCATTCATCTGGGACAACGCTTGCGCGCTGCCTCCTGCAACCCACCCGGATGACTGACCCGGAAAAGGCCGGAACGCTTGCGCGAACCACGTCATCCCTATTCGGTTTTGCTCCCGGTGGGGTTTGCCTTGCCACCCATGTTGCCATGGGTGCGGTGGGCTCTTACCCCACCCTTTCACCCTTACCTGCCAAGGCAGGCGGTATTCTCTCTGTGGCACTTTCCCTGGGGTCGCCCCCGCCGGACGTTATCCGGCACCGTTTTTCCGTGGAGCCCGGACTTTCCTCCCCCCGCAACCTTTCGGTCCTAGCGGAGCGCGGCTGCCCGGCCAACTGGCTCGCGGTGCATAACCGAGCTGTCCGTCAATTGCCAGCAGCAAAAACGAAAAGCTGGCGCGACGAACGATTTTAGCGGAAGCAGACAGCAAAATCCGTATCGTATTCGGGCGCATCGAGCACGCCGTTCAGGAGCAGCGATGCGCCGAGCCGGCCGATCTCGTCCGAGCTCTTGGCGGCCGCCCCATTACCACCGGTCAAAACAGCAATGCGATCCGTATCAGCAAAGCCGATATAGGGATAACCGTGACGGGTGAATGTCGTCACGCAGGGGCTCCACCGGAGCGAGGCAGGCGTAAACGACGGCATCGCGCGCGAAAGCAAACCCGCCATGTGGTCGGCGGCGGATTGATTGGCCTGCCCGCGAAACCAGGCGCGGACCTCCGGCTCGGAACCGATATTGATATCGGTCGGATCACCGCCGATCTTGATGTAGAATTTACCGTCGGGATAACGAATGGGCGGCAAAAGATAGTAGCTCTCGTCCTGCTGAAGCGCCGAGCCGATCAGCGACGGCATGCCGGCAAATTTTGGCAGATCGGCCTGCGCCACCTGGGCGAACAACACGGTGCGCGCCTTGACGGTCAGATCAAGCGGACGGGCGAGCAGCTGACCGGAAATCGAAAATCCACCGGCGGCGATAATGACACGGCTACCTTTGAAGGTTGCTCCGTCAACGGTTCGAACGTTGACGCTGCTTCCGACACGCGCGACGGCGGAGGCCTCCGAGCGAACAATGGTAACACCAGCCTTTTCAGCGAGGATCACCTGCGCCTTGACCAGAGCCCGCGGATCGATATGGCCGGCGTTGCGCGGCTCGAATACGCCGCCATAGCCTACCGGAAACCGGAACCAGGGAAATCGATCGGCAAGATCATCTTCCCCGACGAAAGGGGCCTCAACCCCGAGACGGTTGCGGGCTGCAATCACATTGTCGAGCGTGCTTTCCTCGCCGCCCGGCAGGGGGGCCGCGATCAGGCAGCCGGCCTCGCTATAGAAATCGACGCCGCTGGCCGTTTCGATTTCGGCGTAGCGTTCGATGGAGCGCTGCGCCAGAAGCGCCCAGACGGGATCGGGATCGATCGTGCGGGTAATGCGGCCATTGTCATAATGGCTGCTGAAGACACCGCCGTGGCTTGCCCAGTCTTCCGGCTCATCCGGCCCGATCAACGCGATCTTGGCGCCGCTCGTTGCGAGGTGCCGGGCAGCGGCTGCGCCCATCATGCCTTTGCCAACAATGATGAAATCGAATGTGCCTGCCATGTCCCGTCCTCAAAAATGATAGACGGAAATAACATGGCAATCACTGGCTGGCATCTGCGAACTTGAAAAATACCGGCATCGGACATCCGGTCCGGCACCCGGAACCGGTCAGTTGATGATCGCCTGCACCTTGCCGCAGTAGCGGCGCGATACCGGGTTCATCTTCTTGGCGCCGTGCCCTGCATTGTAGCGCAGGATCGTGCCGCAGGTGAAACCGCCGGACAATTCATGCGCCACGGCGAGATACTTCATACCGAATTTGATGTTGGTCTCGGGATCGAACAGGCCGCGCTTGCCGCCGGAATAGCCCATCATCCTGGCAGTCGCAGGCTTGATCTGCATCAGGCCGACTTCGCCGGCACTGCCGCGTGCCTTCGGGTTGAAATTGCTCTCGACCTTGACTACCGCATGGGCAAGATCGACCGGCACGCCATACTGCTTGGCATAGGTCTGGATCAGGCCGCTATAGACGGAAGATTTGAGGGAGGCAGCGCCCGGCACGGGATAACCGGTCGTTCTGGTCACTGGCTTGATGGAGGATGTGATGGTCTTGTCGATGCCCGCGGCATACGACGAGTGAACCCCGGAAAACAGCATGCAGAAGCATGCCGCCGCCGCAGCAAGATGCGATATTCTCATTTAGCTTGAAGTCTCCACTTTCGGGCGCCGCGGCCTTGAGGGCGCACCCTGCCCTGCCGTCTCGCATCCGATTTTCGTCATCAGCAGGAAGGGCTGGAGGCCTGATTTACCTGCGGTTCGGTACGGCCGCAAAAGACCCCGGCATCATGGTGATGATGTGGCGGTGCACAAAATTAGTGATGGGACGGCCTGAAAAGACCCCTGGAAATGCTGGTCCGGCGGCTGGTCAGCGGCTGAAATGCGGCAAGGCCGACAGCAGTCTGTGCAGCGTGTCCAGCGTTGAAATATCGGCGATACCATCCACCTGCATTGGGCGGAAATGACGCTGGAATGCAGCCACGGCACCTTCCGTCTTCTCGCAGAAAATCCCTGTCACTTCAATTCCGTAGCCATAGAGCGACAGCATTGTCTGCACGGCCTCGACAGGCTGGCCCTGATCGCCACGCTGGAAAAATCGTCCGCCGCCGATCGGGGCCGGTGGAACCCAATGCCCGACACCCTCGGCATGCAGCCGTCCCCATGGAAATTTTTCTCCCGGATCAACCTTGCGAATAGGGGCGATATCGCTGTGTGCCAGCACCCGTTCAGGGGCGATCGACCACCGTTCGCCACAGTTTCGACACAGTTCGACGACCGCATCAACCTGCACCAATGGGAAATCCGGCAGCCCGCCGGGGTGGCCGGCATTGGCAATCTCGATGCCGATAGAGCGGGAGTTGATGTCGGTCTCGCCCTGCCAGCTGCTCTTGCCGGCGTGCCAGGCGCGCCTGTCTTCGGCGACCATCTGATCGACGCGGCCATCCTCGTGGACGAAGTAGTGGCTGGAGACCTGGCTTTCCTCGCGGCACAGCCAGTCGAGGGCCGCCGCCCCCGTCTCCATGCCGGTATAATGCAGGATGATCATGTCGGGCTTCAGCCCGTCTGCCCTTTCGCCATGGTTGGGCGATGGCACGATGTGCGCGGCAGGATAGTCGCAGGCGAAGTCCGTCATGCGGCGCGGCGTTCTTTCTCGATCGCCTCATAGGCGGCGTTGAGCGCGGCCATGCGGTCGTTGGCGATCGCATGCAACTCTTCGGGAACGCCACGCGCCATCAGCATGTCGGGATGGTTTTCCGACACCAGTACCCGGTAGCGCTTGCGGATGATCGAAAAGTCGTCCTTCGGCGAAACGCCGAGAATCCTGTAGGGATCAGCGCCGTCAGTGTGCACGTGGCGGGACATGATCTCCTCAAAACGCCCCTCCTCCATATGGAAGATTTCGGCGACCCGCATGAGAAAGTTCATCTCCTTCTCATGGATCGCGCCATCGGACTTGGCGATGTGGAAAAGCCCGTCGATGATATCTTCCAGCACCGGGCAGTTCTGTTCGCATGACACGCAGAGCGACGACAGCTTCTCGGCATAGGCCTCATAGCCGGCGACGTCCTGACGGGCCAGATTGTAAAGCCGGGCCACGTTCTGGGCCTGATCGTCGGGAAATTTGAAGATATCGCGGAACGCCGAGACTTCAGCCTCGGTCACGATGCCGTCTGCCTTGGCCATTTTCGCAGACAACGCGATCATGGCGACGGAAAAGGCAACCTTGCGCCGCGTTTCCGGATCGCCTTCAAACAGCGTCCGGATCGCCTCGACCACGCCGGCGAGCGCATTGCCCGTCGCGGTGACGATGCTGAGGATGCTATCCCAGAATGACATAGGCACGTTCTTTCCCATTGTTGGCTGATCCACGTCGCGTTCAGGCGGAGGCGGCATGGGCAAAACGTCCATGCACAGATGCAAAGCGGCTGACACGGCTGTGCGGCCACGATAGTCTCATGCAGCTCAAGCGACAGCATGACCAGATGTTGGCGCGGATTGCAAGGCGGCAAACCCGCGCATCCGGCCGAAATGACGAATTTGTGATGGCACCTCACTATTATGCCATTCGTGGCCGTGATCGTTCAATCATACAAATGAATTTGACTTGGGGCCTGCCGGGGTGCGAGCGGACAAGCGACCTTCCGCTGGAGTTCGAATGCAAATTTCCACGCACCCGCAAGCCATGGGCATGGCGCTTGGCCTGATCGGCGTCATCATTTTCGGTGTCACCCTCCCGATGACGCATATCGCGCTGGGCGGTTTTTCACCGTTCTTCATCACCTTCGGCCGCGCCGTGATCGCCTCGATCGCCGCAGGACTGACACTGCTGGTAATGAGAAAAAGATGGCCAAAAGGACAGGGCGCAATGTTGCTCGGCGCCGGCATTTGCGTCGTCTATGGTTTTCCGATTTTCTCCACGACGGCGATGCAGACCATCCCGGCCAGCCATGGCGGCGTCATTCTGGGCATCCTGCCGCTTTTGACCTCGATCTTCGCTGCTCTTGTCGATGGCGAGCGGCCGGGTCCGGCCTTCTGGGCCTATGGTCTCGCCGGCGCGGCACTCGTGTTCTTCTTCTCCATCCGTGACAGCGGCTTTCACCTGCAGGCTGGCGATGCCTGGCTGTTTCTGGCTGCTATCACCGCCTCGCTCGGTTATGTGTTGTCGGCCAAGGTTTCACGCATCATTCCGGGCTGGGAAATGATTTCCTGGGCGCTTGTCATAACCTCGCCGCTCTCCGTCGTTGCCACGCTGCTGGTGATGAAAGACGGAATTCAAACGCCGACCCCTGCAGAACTGGGCGCCCTTTCCTATCTCGGACTGATGTCGATGTTCGCCGGCTTCATCTTCTGGAATGCCGGGCTGGCGCTCGGCGGTATCGCGCGCGTGGCGCAGGTACAATTGCTGCAGACCTTCGTCACCCTCGCCGTCTCGGCAGTGCTGCTCGGCGAAGTGATCAGCCCATCGACAATCGGCTTTGCGGTTGCCGTTGCCCTGATCGTCTGGCTGGGGCGAAAAGCGCGCATCGCCTGAGCCGTCCACCGCCATAGCTGCAGCATGTCATTTAACTTCCATGGGAATTGCGCTAGAGAGACCGCGAACGATCTTGCCGCAATCCCCGAGGAGGACTCCATGGCCAAACAGAAAGTTGCAATGCTGACCGCAGGCGGGCTCGCGCCGTGTCTGTCCTCTGCCGTGGGTGGCCTGATCGAGCGCTACACCGACATCGCGCCCGACATCGAACTGGTCGCCTACCGCTCCGGCTATCAGGGGCTTCTCCTTGCCGACCGCATCGAAATCACCCGCGACATGCGGGAAAAAGCCCATATCCTGCATCGCCACGGCGGCTCGCCGATCGGCAACAGCCGGGTGAAGCTGACCAACACCGCCGATTGCATCAAGCGCGGCCTGGTCAAGGACGGCCAGAATCCGCTCCGCGTCGCAGCCGAGCGGCTGGCCGCCGACGGCATCACCATCCTGCACACGATCGGCGGTGACGACACCAACACCACGGCTGCCGATCTTGCCGCCTATCTCGGCGCCAATGGCTACGACCTCACCGTCGTTGGCCTGCCAAAGACGGTCGATAACGATGTCGTGCCGATCCGCCAGTCGCTGGGCGCGTGGACCGCCGCCGAATACGGCGCAAAGTTCTTCGACAATGTCAGCAACGAACAGAGTGCTGCGCCACGCACCCTTGTCGTTCATGAAGTCATGGGCCGCCATTGCGGCTGGCTGACGGCTGCAACGGCCCGGTCCTACATCCAGCATATCGACGACCGTGAATTCGTCGACGGCTTCATGATGAACCGGCAGATGAAGAACATAGACGGCCTCTATCTGCCCGAGACCGCGTTCAACCTGGAGGTTGAAGCCGAACGGCTGCGCGCCGTCATGGACAAGACCGGCTTCGTCACGCTATTCGTCTCCGAAGGCGCCTGCCTCGATGCGGTCGTCGCCGAACGCGAAGCCGCCGGCGAAGCTGTCAAGCGTGATGCCTTCGGTCATGTGAAGATCGACACGATCAATGTCGGCGGCTGGTTCTCCAAGCAGTTCGCCGCCCTTCTCGGCGCAGAACGTTCGATGGTGCAGAAGTCCGGCTACTATGCCCGCTCCGCACCGGCCAACGCCGATGATCTGCGCCTCATCCAGGGCATGGTCGACCTCGCTGTCGAAAGCGCGCTGAACAAGGTTTCCGGTGTCACGGGTCATGACGAAGACCAGGGCGGCAAGCTGCGCACCATCGAATTCCCGCGCATCCGTGGCGGCAAGCACTTCGACACATCGGCGAAATGGTTCGGCGAGGTCATGGATGTGATCGGCCAGAAGTGGTCGCCGGCAAACTGATGTCCGGTCCATAAACGCCTCTTGACGGCTCCGCTTGTGCATGGCTTCTTCGATCGAACGCCACGTCCAAACGGAGCCGTTTTCATGTCGATAGAACATTGGCTGGCCTTCGTTGCCGCCTCCGCCATCCTGCTCGCCATTCCCGGTCCGACTATCCTTCTGGTCATCTCCTATGCGCTCGGGCACGGCCGCAAGGTCGCAAGTGCCACGGTCGCAGGCGTGGCACTTGGCGATTTTACCGCGATGACCGCCTCGATGCTCGGCCTCGGCGCATTGCTTGCCACATCGGCTACAATTTTCACCGTCCTGAAATGGGTTGGCGCCGCCTATCTGATCTGGCTCGGCATCAAGCTTTGGCGCGCACCGATTGCTGCTGACGGTGCCGATGGCACCATGCCGGTTCCCGCAGAAAAACCGCTCCGAATATTCCTGCACACCTATGCCGTCACAGCACTCAACCCGAAGAGCATCGTCTTTTTCGTGGCCTTCCTGCCTCAGTTCCTCGATCTCAGCCGTCCGCTGTTCAACCAGATGCTGATCTTTGAAACCACGTTCCTGGTACTCGCCACCCTTAACGCGACGCTCTATGCGCTCATGGCCTCGGCAGCGCGGCAGACGATTCGAAAGCCCAGAATCCAGGCGATCGTCAACCGCACCGGCGGGTCGCTTTTGATCGGCGCGGGCCTTTTGACCGCGGGCTTGCGGCGCGCCGGCACCTGAAAAGGCACCCCGCGCTTGCGGTTCAACGCCTCATGCGTTAATGACATCCAGCGCATGGTGGCCTCCGGCTGCTGATTTGCATAGGGCTTTGGGGCCTGACAGCACGAAAGTGACAGCATGGCGAATTTCCGTTTTTCCGTTTCAAAACCGGCTGTTACGGCCTGCGCTCTGATATCGGCGTCGCTTGTTAGCGGTTGTTCGAGTGTCGAGCGAACGCCGATGGAACAGTTGATGGCGGTGCAGACGGTAACGCCGCTGCCAAAGCCCGGAACGGAAATGACGGCTTACGCTTTGCCGACACCGGATGGTGTTGCCGCAACGACTGCCGCACTAGCAGCCGAAACGGCGATGATGAAGCCCGGCGAAACGGCAGCGACACAGGTCGCTGTTGCAAACCAGGCCAACACGCCAGCGACGGCCACGACCGCCAACGCGCTTGTGGCGCCGCAGACGTCTGCCGCTGCTCAAGCCGCTGTGGCCGCTGCCCTGCCGGAAACGGCAACTGCCATGGTCCCGACCACGACAGACCGCATGCCGCAGATCCCCGAAGGCATGATGATGGCCGCGATGGAATCGGATTTCGACACCGGCGAGCCGGTCGGCCTGGAAACGCTGGTGGCCAAGCGCATGATCGTGCCGATGGCCAAACCGTCGATCGGCGCCAGCGCCTATGCCATGGCGAAATCGATACCCGCGTCGTTGGGAATCACGGAAAAGCCGACAAGCTCGCGTCCGGAACTGGACCGTCTGATCGCCTATTACGCCAAGCTCAACAACATACCGGAAGACCTGGTACACCGCGTTGTCAAGCGCGAGAGCACCTACAATCCGCGCGCCTACAATGCCGGCAATTACGGCCTGATGCAGATTCGTTACAACACGGCCAAGGGCCTCGGTTATGAAGGCCCGGCCGAAGGCCTGTTCGATGCCGAAACCAACCTGAAATATGCGACGAAGTATCTGGCAGGCGCCTGGATGGTGGCCGACAACCAGAACGACGGCGCCGTCAAGCTCTATGCCAGCGGCTATTACTACCACGCCAAGCGCAAGGGCCTGCTGGAAACACTCGGCATGAAATAAGGCCATCCGGCCTTCGTTCTGACACCCTGGTTCTGGAGGCGGTCAGTTCAGCTGACCGCCTCTATTATTTTAGCCTCCAGCACGCGGACATCGTAACCGCTGCGCGAAGGCGTCAATCCAAGCCGCACTACCGCCAGGCCAAGCGACGGCACCAGCATCACGGTCTGGCCGTCATGGCCCTGAAGCCAATAGGCATCGTCCGGCAATGGCGGACCGCCGTCCGCCCCATATTTCGTCCAGACCTGCCCCGCGCCGTAACGGCCGTTGGAAGCCTTTGTCGGCGTGCGCATGAAACCGACAAAATCCGGGGGGAGCAGTTGTTCGCCATTCCAGCTGCCGTCCTGAAGGAGAAACAGGCCGAACCGCGCCCAGTCCCGCGCCGTCGCATACATGTAGGAAGAGCCGACAAAGGTGCCGTGAGCATCCGGCTCGAAAACGGCGCTGGTCATGCCCAAAGGCCGGAACAAGGCCTCGCGCGGAAAGGTCAGTGCCTCGCGAGCGCTGTTGAACGTTTCCATCCAGAGGCGCGACAGAATGGTCGAGGTGCCGCTGGAATAGCTGAAGCGTTCGCCCGGTTTTGCCTCGAGCGGCTTGGATGCCGAGAAGCTGGCCATGTCGCCTTCGAGATAGAGCATGCGGGTAACGTCGGTCACATCGCCATAGTCCTCGTTGAACTGAAGGCCGCTTTGCATCGCCATGAGGTCGGCAAGCTTGATCTGGCTGCGCGGATCGTTGCGCCATTGCGGCAGGAGTTCGGTCCGGTCGAGAGCCATCTGGCCGTCGCGAATTCTCAAGCCGATGAGCGCAGCCGTCACCGATTTGGTCATGGACCAGCCGAGCAGCGGCGTGGCATTGCTGAACCCCTCGCCGTAGTTTTCCGCGACGATCCTGCCATCCTTGACGACGACGATAGCGCGCATGCCCGGCCCGGCGAGCCGCGAATCGGTCAACAGGGCCTGAATTGCGGGATTGACCGCCGTGCCGCTGCCGTCGGGCCAGGGCTTGCCATGATCCATCTGTGGCGCGCGACGGCGCAGCTGCCTGTTGCCGGGGAAAGCGGCGAATTCGCCCTGGGTGACATTGGTGCATCCCAGCCCCTCGCGGTAGATGGCGTGGCCCGGCGCTGCAAAACCGAACATGCGGGCAGTCACGGTCTTGCGGGTTTCATCCACCGAGATACGAACGAGGCGCAAGAGAGGATGCCCCGGCGCCTGCACGTCCTGGGCGAGAACAGCGTCGGCATCCCTGCCCGCGACGAAAACATTGGAGCAGACAATCTTGGCGGCATATCCGTCGCCGACCTTGAGCAGGTCGGGTGGCGCAATGACAAGCCAGCCGGCAACAGCCGCAATGACGGCTGAGACCGAGCCTGCAAGCCATGATAGTTTTCTGCGCATCCGCACCGCCCCTGCTTCGTTGCCGCCACAAGAACAGGATTCCACGTCTTTAGGAAGGCTTTATGGCAATCACTTTGGTGCGAGAAATGTTTCTAACCCATTGATCGCAACACGAGCTTTTCGGGCTCGCGCTGAAGGATCGCGATCGCCCCCTCCGCCGAGACCGGCCTGGAGATCAGAAATCCTTGAGCCTCGGAGGCGCCCAGTGCCCGCACAAACTCCATCTGCCCCTCGGTTTCGATCCCTTCTATCGTCGTCGATACCTGAAATGTATTTCCCAGCTGCAAGATGATATCGACGATTTCGGCATCGCGCTGATTGCCCAGCATCGACTTCGTGAAGGACCGGTCCACCTTGAGTTGATCGAGCGGAAAGCGCCTCAGATTGTTGATCGATGAAAACCCGATGCCGAAATCATCCAGCGCGATACGTACGCCATGGGCACGAAGTTCGGTGAGACTGGCGCTGATAATATCCGCATCGACATAAAAGATCGATTCGGTCACTTCGATTGTCAGGCGGCCCGGCGCAAGGCCGGCTTCCGCGAGGCACGCCTTGACGTAAGGGACGAAGGCCCGGTCCTTGAACTGGTCGCCGGCGACATTGACGGCAACGCCGGTCGGCGCCGGCCAACGCGCGGCCTCCAGGCAAGCGGTCCTCAGCACCCAGTTTCCGATCGGCAGGATAAGCCCGGTCTTTTCGGCAGTACCAATGAAATGATCCGGCGGGATGATGCCTTTTTGCGGGTGCCGCCAGCGAATCAGCGCCTCGAAGGCGCGCACCGCGCGGCTCTCTATGCCAACGATCGGCTGGTACTCCAGAAAGAATTCGCCGGCTGCCAGCGCGCGGGAGAGGTCATATTCGACCTCGCCCTGACGTGTTGCCTCTTCCGCCATCTCCGTCTCGTAGACGACATGGCTGTTTCCGGCAATGTCCTTGGCCTTGTAGAGAGCCAGGTCAGCGCGCTTGAGAACGGCCGATATCGACGGATCCTCGGGCTCGGCATAGGCCACGCCAATGCTGCCACCGGTCCAGAACTGCCCGGCGGAAAGATGGAAGGGGTCGGCAAATATACTCTTGATGGTCACGCAGATATCGTCGACCTTGCCATCGGAAGGCGTGCCGGCAACCAGGATGACAAATTCGTCGCCGCCCAGCCGGTAGACCGTCGCAACGCCTGCCATCGCTTGAACCAGCCTTTGCCCAAGTGCCACCAGCAATTCATCGCCGGCATCGTGGCCCATCGAATCGTTGACGAACTTGAACCGGTCGAGATCGAGCATCAGCAGTGCGGTCCGTCCGGCAGACGCCTTGCCCTGCGGCAAACGTTCACGAAGATCCCGTTCAAGAGCGGCACGGTTGGGAATACCGGTCAGCTGATCGGTGTGCACCACACACGACAGATCTTCCTCGGTTTTCCGCCGTAGTTCCAGCTCCCGCACCAGACGGCTGCGCGCCCGCGCGCCCTGGCAGAAAAGAGCGCCACAGATAAGCGGCACCAGAACCGCGGCTGCGGCTGTTGATGCCGACATGCCGGCAAACCCGCCAGTGTCACTATTCAATCGGTCATAAACAATACAAATGGCGGGGAACAATGCCCCGATCACCGTGCCGGCTGCAGCATACCGCTGCTCCGACTTCGGCAGAAAAGCCTTCAACATCATGTGAGCGCCCCGAAAAATATGACCTTATCTAACATCTACAAACTTAATCAATTCTTATAGATGAGAAATCATATCAACCGTGCGTCATCAAAGTGTAGCGGACTCGTCTTAGAAGCACCTCCAACTTTAACGGATGGCAGGATGACATGACCGATCTCGCACCCGATGCTGGTTACGGCAAAAGAAACCGCAAGCTGAAGACCGCTCTGATCCAGCATAAGGCGCTGACTTTGGAGGGTCTGTCGGAGCGCCTTTTCGGCCTGCTGTTCACCGGCCTCGTCTATCCGCAGATCTGGGAAGATCCGGCCGTCGACATGGCTGCCATGCAGATCCGGCCCGAGCATCACATCGTCACCATCGGCTCCGGTGGCTGCAACATGCTGGCCTATCTCTCGGCAGCGCCCGAGCGTATTGATGTCGTCGACCTCAATCCGCATCATGTCGCGCTCAACCGTCTGAAACTTGCGGCCTTCCGCAACCTTCCCGGCCATGCCGATATCGTCCGGTTCCTCGCCCGCCACGATCATGCCAACAACGTCCAGGCCTATGATCTGTTCATCGCCCCCAAGCTCGACAATGCGACGCGGCAGTACTGGAACAGCCGCGGGCTGACGGGTCAGCGCCGTATCAAGGTCTTTGGCAAGAACATTTACCGCACCGGCCTGCTTGGCCGCTTTATCGGCCTTGGCCATCTCTTGGCACGTCTGCATGGTGTCGATCCGAGCGAGCTTGCCAACGCCCGCTCGATGCGCGAGCAGCGTCAGTTCTTCGACGAGCGCCTTGCGCCGCTGTTCGACCGGCCGGTCATCCGCTGGATCACCAGCCGCAAGAGTTCGCTGTTCGGCCTCGGCATTCCGCCGCAGCAGTTCGATGAACTGGCAAGCCTTAGCGAAGAAAAATCGCTGGCCGGTGTCTTGCGCCAGCGGCTGGAAAAGCTCTGCTGCCATTTCCCGCTCAAGGAAAACTACTTTGCCTGGCAGGCTTTCGCCCGCCGCTATCCGATGCCGCACGAGGGCGAACTGCCGGACTATCTGCAGGCCAGCCGCCACGAAACAATCCGCAACAATGCCGAGCGGGTGCATGTGCATCATGCCAGCTTCACCGAGCTTCTCGCCAAGAAACCGGCCGGTTCGGTCGATCGCTACGTGCTGCTCGATGCACAGGACTGGATGAACGACGGCCAGCTCAACGACCTGTGGAGCGAAATCACCCGCACCTCGGCGGAGGGTGCCATGGTCATCTTCCGCACGGCGGCCGAAGCCAGCATTCTGGAAGGCCGCGTCTCCGAAAACGTGCTCGGCCAGTGGCGCTATGATGCCCAGCAGTCGCAGGCGCTCAATCTGAAAGACCGCTCCGCAATCTATGGCGGCTTCCACATCTACAGGAAAGCGGCATGACGGCCATCGAGACCGATGCAGGCAGCAGCCATGCCGACCGAATGGACCGGATGTACCGAACGCAGCGGCATTTCTACGATCTGACCCGCAAATACTATCTGTTCGGGCGTGATACGCTGATCAACGGGTTGAACATTCCAATCGGCGGCAGCGTCCTTGAAGTCGGCTGCGGCACCGGCCGCAACCTGGCGCTGATCGGCCGCCGTTTTCCACATGCGCGGCTCTTCGGGCTCGACATTTCGGCTGAAATGCTTGTATCCGCCGAAGCAAAGCTGGGGAAGCCTGGCCGGACCAGAACGATCCTGCGCGTCGCCGATGCGACAGATTTCCAGCCATCCGAATTTGGTGAGACCGGTTTTGACCGGATCGTGATTTCCTACGCGCTGTCGATGATTCCGGACTGGGAAAAGGCAATCGGTGCGGCCATCGCGGCGCTCAATCCGGGCGGATCGCTGCACATTGCCGACTTCGGCCAGCAGGAGCGTTTGCCGGGTCTGTTCCGGCGCGGACTTCAGGCTTGGTTGCACCGTTTCCATGTGACGCCACGAAAGACCATGGAGACGGTGCTGAGATGCAACGCCGCCGAGTTCGGCGACACCCTGGAGTTCCGGCCTATCGGCCGCGGCTATGCCTGGCTCTTCACCTACCGGCGCGCCACAAAATAAGCCTGCGCAAGCTCCGCGAAATCATCATATTCTACGGTTTAACCGTCGGCAAACCCGCGCCGTTGGCGTTTTGCCGATACGCTTTTGCACTTGCCGCTTGAAACTAACGCAATTTTTACGATGATATGGTGAAAATGAGGTTCATGCCTCCTGGCGGATTCACATTAGCGGATATCATTGCGTGAGGCAGCAACGTCGATCGTTTCAGAACGGAAACCTCATGCGCCGGCTGTTCCTGGCTCTTTTGCCTATCGTGTCGCTTCTTTCCGCCTGCACATCGACCGATTACGATCTCGTCTCCACCGCATCGATCCCGCCGAAATTCCAGGACAAGGACCCGCAGAACTTTGGCGCGCGCACGCCGCAGCATCACACGATCCACGGCATCGACGTGTCGAAGTGGCAGGGCGATATCGACTGGGCCAAGGTAAAAGGTTCCGGCGTTTCCTTCGCCTTCATCAAGGCGACGGAAGGCAAGGACCGGGTCGACGCCAAATTCGACGAATACTGGCAGCGGGCCCGTGCCGCCGGCCTGCCCTATGCGCCCTATCATTTCTACTATTTCTGTTCGACGGCCGACCAGCAGGCTGATTGGTTCATCGCCAATGTGCCAAAGAGCGCCGTCTACCTGCCGCCGGTCCTCGATGTCGAATGGAACGGCGAATCCAAGACCTGCCGCTACCGGCCCTCGCCGCTGACCGTGCAGACCGAAATGAAGCGCTTCATGGACCGGCTGGAAGCCCATTACGGCAAGCGCCCGATCATCTATACCTCTGTCGATTTCCACCGCGACAATCTTGTCGGCCAGTTCAAGGACTATCATTTCTGGGTGCGTTCCGTTGCCGCGCATCCGACTGAAATCTATCCCGAGCGCCGCTGGGCTTTCTGGCAATATACCAGCACGGGCGTCATTCCCGGCATTGATGGCGATACCGATATCAATGTTTTTGCGGGCTCTCCGAAGAACTGGAAAAACTGGGTGGCAGCCGTTTCCAAGCCCCGCGCGCCTGCGCAGAACTGAACGGCGCAAAGCGCAAGCAAAGTAGCCGCAATTCTTCATTCCGCCCCATTGCCGTGCGACAGCCCGTACCATATTTTCTTGACAGCAACAGCGGCTCATCCCCAGCCGCATTTTGCCTTATCCGGCACGACAACAAGGACTTGCGATGACACGCGGCACACTGCGCTCCGTTCTTTCGATCGGTTTTTTCACCCTTCTGGCCTCGTCTGCGCTGGCGCAGCAGACTGCCTCGCCCGCCACACCAGCCGCCCCCTGCGGCGGCGATCTGGCCACCTTCCTAGAGGGTGTCAAGGCCGAGGCGATTGCCAAGGGCATTCCCGCCGATGTGGCCGACCGCGCGCTTGCCGGCTCTGTGATCTCTGAAAAGGTGCTAGGCCGCGACCGCGCCCAGGGCGTCTTCAAGCAGAGCTTTACCGAATTCTCGCAACGCACCGTCAGCAAGTCGCGGCTGGATATCGGCGCCAAAAAGATGAAGGAATATGCCGCGATCTTCGAGCGGGCTGAAAAGGAATTTGGCGTTCCGGCCCCGGTGATCACCGCCTTCTGGGCAATGGAAACGGATTTCGGCGCAGTCCAGGGCGATTTCAACACCCGTGACGCGCTGGTGACGCTGGCGCATGATTGCCGGCGCCCGGAAATGTTCCGCCCGCAGCTGATTGCCGCGATCGAGATGGTCCAGCACGGCGACCTGGACCCGGAAACCACGACAGGCGCCTGGGCCGGTGAAATCGGTCAGGTACAGATGCTGCCGGAAGACATTATCGCGCAGGGCATGGATGGCGATGGCGACGGTCACGTGAACCTGAAGCAAAGTTCGCCGGACGCAATTCTGACTGCCGCGAAATTCATCAAGAGCCTCGGCTTCACCGCTGGCCAGCCCTGGATCCAGGAGGTCAGTCTGCCGGAGAACCTGCCCTGGGAGAAGACCGGGCTACAGACGGGAATGACCGCCGGAGACTGGTTCAAGCTCGGCGTGAAGCCACGCGACGGCAATACCGCATTCCCCCAGTTGGCCTCATCGCTGGTGATCCCGCAGGGCCGCCATGGCGTCGCGTTCCTGACCTACCCGAATTTCAACATCTATCTCGAATGGAACCAGTCGTTCATCTACACGACCTCGGCTGCCTATTTCGCCACCCGGCTCGCAGGCGCTCCGGCCTATGACACCCATACTCCGGAGCCGGGATTGAACGACGAAGGCATGAAGGCGCTGCAGACCAAGCTGCAGGCCATGGGCCATGATGTCGGCAAGATCGACGGTATTCTCGGTTCAGGCACCCGTGCTGCTCTACAAAAGGAGCAGATACGCCTCGGTATCCCGGCTGATGGCTGGGCAACGCAGACGGTTCTCAACGCTTTGTAGTATCTGCCGGACGCTTGTTGTCCAATCTTGCCCGCCGCCGATGGTGGCGGGCAAGGCGCAACGCACGATAGCGCAGCTTCAACGACCAGCGGGCACCGGCAAGCGCCGCACCGCGTTTCGACAACTGGCTCAATTCGCGCGCATAGGCGACGGCAAACGCCTTGCGGTATGTCAGCAGATGTTCGGAGGCGATGTTTTCCAGCCGGTGCATCATGCTCACCCAGAGCGGCGAAACCAGCAGCGACACGGCCGTAACAGCAATCGCCACCTTATAGGTATCGAACTGCAACACGCCCGCGCCAAGGCCGGCGGCAGCCAGCACGAAAGAAAACTCGCCGATCTGGGCCATCGACAGGCCTGCCACCAGCGCGATCTGCGGCGATGAGCCGGTTTTGCGCAACAGGAAAATGTTCAGCACGGTCTTTGCCGCGATCACGATCAGCGCCGCCCCCAGCACCGGCCAGACATTCTCACGGATGAAATCGAGGTCGATCAGCAGCCCGATCGACAGGAAGAAGACGACGAGAAGCACGCTCTGGATCGGCTCGATCACCGGAATGACGCGGCTGCGCAGGGTGGAATTGCCGATCACGATGCCCGACAGGAACGCGCCATAGGCCGGCGACATGCCGGCAAGACCGGAGATCGCCGCCGCCCCGAAACAGACGGCAAGCGCACCCAGCGCCAGGATCTCCACCTTGTCTTCGACCGCTTCACTGTAGGGAACCCGCAGTTTTCCGTGCCGGCCAAACCACCATAAAAGTGCGGCGAGGATGGCGATGGCAATGATCATCTTGATGGCGATGGTGCCGATATGCAGTTCCTCGCCTCCGAGACTGGACACCAGGATCAGCATCGGCACGACAGCGATATCCTGTGCAATCAGCACGCCCACCGCGATCCGGCCGATCTCGCTGCGCAGTTCCCCCATATCCTCGAGCATCTTCATGGCGACGACGGTGGAGGACATGGCGATGACGAAACCGAGGATCAGCCCTTCCGCCGCACTTGCGCCGGTCATCAGCGCGATCAGGCCTGCGGCAGCAATGGCCGCGACGACCTGACCGCCTGCGACCAGAAGGGCTTGCCGCAGGCTGAGAACGAACGCCTTGATCGACAATTCCATGCCGATGAAAAACAGCAGGACAACGACACCCATCTCGGCCAGCAGCGTGACATTGGCATTGTTGGAGATCAGCCCGAACCCTGTCGGACCAAGGGCCACGCCGGCCAGGATGAAGCCGACGAGCGGCGGCTGGCGCAAGCGCAGGAATCCAAGGCCCAAAAAGGCTGCAACCGCGACCACGACGGCGATCGGGATCAGCCCCTGGCCATCATGGGCAGCCGCGATGGATTGTGTTGTCAGAGGCTCCAGCAGATCGTCCTTCATATCTGTACGTGGCTCAAGAATCGGGTGGATAAATCCCACCTTACGCCTTAACGCTCGGTATGTTCCGAATGAGGCAGGGGAAGGTCAAGTCACATGCACGCGAAAACGGACGGTCTGCAGAACCGCATGACGCTTGCCACCTGGGGGCTTCTTGCCCTGCTCGGGCTGATCTGGGGCGGATCGTTCTTCTTCGCGCGCATCGCCATCCAGCATGTACCGGCCTTTACGCTCGTGCTGCTGCGGGTGGCGCTGGCCGCATTGGCCCTGCACATCTACGTCTTCGGCCGCTATGACATCTACCGCGAACTGAAGGCCCGCTGGCCGCAATTCCTGCTGCTCGGCCTGATCAACAATGCCATTCCGCACACATTCATCTTCCTTGGCCAGACGCAGATCGGTGCTGGTCTCGCCGCGATCCTGAACGCCACCACGCCTGTCTGGACCGTGCTGATTGCCAACGCATGGACGCAGGACGAGAAGCTGAGCCTCGCCAAGATCATCGGCTGTCTGCTCGGCCTTGCCGGTACGGCGGTGCTGATTGGGCCAAGCGCCCTGCCTGGCCTTGGGCAGACGGGCGCCGGCATTCCGCTCTGGGCGCTGCTCTTTCCCGTCATTGCTGCCATCAGCTACGGTTTTGCCGCAACATACGGCAAACGTTTCAGGGGGCTTGCTGCGCCTGTGACAGCGGCAGGCCAACTGACCGCATCGACGCTGATCATGCTGCCGCTCTCCCTGACGATCGATGCGCCTTGGACCCTCCCCATGTCCCCGCTGTCCTCGATCCTTGCCGTCCTGGCGCTGGCGCTCCTGTCCACTGCCTATGGCTACATCTTGTTCTTCCGCATCATGAGCCGCGCCGGCGCCACCAATACGTCACTGGTCACGTTGCTGGTACCACCAAGTGCGATTCTGCTCGGGTTCCTGTTTCTCGGCGAGACACTGGAGCCGACGGACGTCGCAGGCATGGTGCTGATTGCTGCGGGATTGATCGTTCTTGATGGACGTTTGCTGCCGGCACGCGGCGGCTGAAACAGCCATCCGGTAGAATCGGCCCATGACCGGTAGATGTGTTGAATCGGTCACTCACGGCGCATTTCACCCGGTTACATTAACCAGAGTAAACGCATTGTGAAAAAATTGTGGCAAAGGATAAAATCTCTCCAAATCAGGCAGTTAACCCTGTGTATAAGCGTCAGATGATGCTTTTCTGCCGCACCGCAGCATAACTTTTCCTTTCAAGCGTGACATTTTACCCCTATCTTTCGGAGGTCAACGCAAGGAGGGCTTGATTATGGGAATAACACATTCGTTGAATGTCCTCATGATAAGTGCAGCGTTCGTATTTGTCGCGACGATGCTTTTCATCTGAAAGCATTAGCCAAACAGTCCAGCCGGTGAAAAAAGGACTATAATACCGCAATCATTGCAGCACGATCCAGCAAGGTGATGCGCGACAACAGCGCAAACCGGAAGCTGCCACATAAAAAGCCCTTGAAACCATCAGGTTTCAAGGGCTTTTCTATTCTAGGCTCCTGCCCGGCCCGTATCAGGCCGCGGCACCCGCAGAGCGCGACGGAGCGGCCACCGATGCAGTCCGCTCGAAACCGACAAGATCGCAGACCGCTGCCACCAGCGGCGACCGGTTCATCGTGTAGAGGTGGAAATCGCGAAGGCCACGCCGCGCCAGATCGACGATCTGCTCGGCGGCGATATGGGTCGCCTCCTTGAAACGTTCTTCCGGGCTTTCATCCAGATGGATCAGCCGTGTGACGATCGCCTCCGGCACCCTGGCCCCACAGAGCCCGGCAAACTTGGTGATGCCGGCCAGATTGTTGATCGGCATGATTCCCGGAACGATCGGGATATTGATGCCCGCGCGCCGGACACGCTCCAGATAGCACTCGAAATCATTGTTGTCGAAAAAGAACTGGGTCAGCGCCCGTGTCGCGCCATTATCGACCTTGCGTTTCAGCATGTCGATATCGGCATCGACATCCGGACTTTCAGGATGCTTTTCCGGATAAGCGGACACCGAAATCTCGAAATCCCCCTTTGCCCGAATGGCCGCCGCCAGCGCTGCAGCATTTTCATAGCCATCGGGAAACGGCTCGTAGCGCGCGCCGATACCGCCCTGCGGATCGCCACGCAACGCAACGAAATGACGCACGCCATTCTCGATGAATTCGGCAACGATGGCATCGACGTCATCCTTCGTCGCGCCGACGCAGGTCAGGTGGGCAGCCGTATTGGCAAAGCCCTCGTCATGGATCATCCGCCGCACCGCCGTCAGCGAACGCGCCTTGGTGGAACCGCCGGCGCCGTAGGTCATCGTCACGAAGGCCGGATCGAAAGCGGACAGCTCTGCAACCGTCTGGAACAGCTGGGTTTCCATATCGTCGTTCTTCGGCGGGAAATACTCGAACGAGAGCCGCAGGTTGCCGCGTTCGGCCGGGTAAAGGGTGTGTATCGCCATGTCATGTCCTCCCGGCATAGGCGAGGGCGCGCTTGCCCTCTGGTGTATCGGCGGTGGCGGCCTGCCGCTGGTCGCGGGCAAGCCAGATGGTCACCGTCAGCTGCCGGTCGCGGCCGGTATCCGGGGTCAGGTCAACCGTCTCCTCGACGGTCAGCCCAGCCTTTTCCAGCCAGTCGGCCATGGTCTGGCGTGAAAATCCAAGACGCATATGCGCATGCTCGTCGCGCAGGTATTCCAGCGTATGCGGGGCAAGATCGATAATCGCCAGCCTGCCGCCGGGCACAAGCATGCGGGCTGCCTCGGCAATGGCTGCCTGCGGCTGCTGCAGGAAGTGCAGGACCTGGTGGATGGTGACGAGATCGAACTGACGTCCGTCGAGCGGCAGATTGAAGATATCGCCATGCCGGATCGAGGCCTTGGTGATGCCGGCACGATCCAGATTGGCACGGGCCACGGCCAGCATGTCGCGGCTGGCATCGACGCCGACGCCCCGACGGTAAAGCCCTTCGAAAAGCTGCAGGATACGGCCCGTTCCGGTGCCAAGATCAAGCAGGCCGTCGACGGGTTCGCTCCCGACAACCTTTTTCAAGGCCGCCTCGACATCCGCTTCGCTGACATGCAGGCGGCGCAACTCGTCCCATTCGGCGGCATTGCGGCTGAAATAGTCCTGCGCCTTCTCGGAACGCGCCTGTTTCAGCGCCACCAGCCGCTCGCCGTCGCGCGTCAGCACCGCATCGGCAATATCGGAGGCTGACAGCAGGTCCCGCACCAGGGCCACGCCTGCCCCCTCGCCTCGCAGGCGAAAATAAGCCCAGGCGCCTTCCTGATACCGGTCGATCAGCGCGACTTCGGCAAGCAGCTTCAGATGGCGGGAAATTCGGGGCTGCGATTGACCGAGAATTTCGGTAAGATCAGTGACGGTCAGGTCGCCGGCAGCCAGGAGCGCCAGAAGGCGCATGCGCGTCGGTTCGCCCGCCGCCTTCAGCACGTCGACCAACTCGTCCAGTCCCAACCCGTGTTCTCGCGCCATCACCAACCCCATCAACACATAAAGATATGTTTATGTGATTTCCGGATTTTCCGCAAGTTGAAATGTGGCCTTGGTCACAGGCAGCAGGACATGAAAAAGGCGGCCACACGGACCGCCTTTTTCTGTTTGAAACGGCAAAGCAACAGGATGCTTCGCAACGGCCTTGCAGGCGCGTACGCCCACCCCCTGCCTATCGCGTCAGGCGCTTGTAGCTCACACGGCTCGGATTAACCGATTCCGGGCCGAGGCGGCGGATCTTGTCCTTCTCGTAGTCCTCGAAGTTGCCTTCGAACCACTCCACATGGCTGTCGCCTTCGAAGGCCAGGATATGTGTCGCCAACCGATCGAGGAACATGCGATCGTGGCTGATGATGACGGCGCAACCGGCGAAGTTTTCCAGCGCGATTTCAAGCGCCGCCAGCGTTTCGGTATCCAGGTCGTTGGTCGGTTCGTCGAGCAGCAGAACGTTGCCGCCGGCCTTCAGCATCTTGGCAAGGTGAACACGGTTGCGCTGACCGCCGGAGAGATTGCCGACCTTCTGCTGCTGGTCGGTGCCCTTGAAGTTGAAAGCGCCGCAATAGGCGCGCGAGTTCATCTCCAGCTTGCCGAGCTTGATGACTTCGGCACCGCCAGAAATCTCTTCCCAGACGGTCTTGTTGCCATCCAGCGCATCGCGGCTCTGGTCGACATAACCGAGCTTGACGGAATCGCCGACGCGGAACGTGCCGCTATCCGGCTTTTCCTGACCGGTGATCATGCGGAACAGCGTCGTCTTGCCGGCGCCGTTCGGGCCGATGACGCCGACGATGCCGCCCGGCGGCAGCTTGATCGACAGATCGTCGATCAGCACGCGGTCGCCATAACCCTTGGTGATGTTCTCGGCTTCGATAACCACCTGACCGAGGCGCTCGCCGATCGGAATGATGATCTGCGCATCGCCAAGACGCATCTTGTCGGCTGCTTCGACCAGCTCGTCATAGGCCTTGATACGGGCTTTCGACTTCGACTGACGGGCCTTCGGGCTGGAAGCGATCCATTCCTGTTCGCGGCTGATCGCCTTCTGGCGGGACGCGTCTTCACGGTTTTCCTGCTGCATGCGCTTTGCCTTGGCCAAAAGGTAAGCCGAATAGTTGCCTTCGTAGGGAATGCTGCGGCCGCGGTCGAGCTCGAGGATCCAGCCCGTGACGTTGTCGAGGAAGTAGCGATCGTGGGTGATCATCATCACGGCGCCGGCATACTGGCGCAGATGGTTTTCGAGCCAACCGATGGTTTCGGCGTCGAGATGGTTGGTCGGTTCGTCGAGCAGCAGCAGGTCCGGCTTGGAGAGCAGCAGCTTGCACAAGGCCAGACGGCGACGCTCGCCACCCGAAAGGCTGGTCACATCGGCGTCGCCCGGTGGGCAGCGGAGAGCTTCCATCGCCATTTCGACCTGGCTTTCCAGATCCCACAGGTTCTGGCCGTCGATGATGTCCTGAAGCTTCGAGCCCTCTTCCGCCGTCTCATCGGAATAGTTCATCATCAGTTCGTTGTAGCGCTCAAGGATGGCGGTCTTGTCGGCCACGCCTTCCATAACGTTTTCCATCGCCGTCTTGGTGGGATCGAGCTGCGGCTCCTGCGCCAGGTAGCCGACGGTCGCGCCCTGAGCCACCCAGGCTTCGCCGGTGTATTCCTTGTCGAGGCCGGCCATGATGCGCAGCACGGTCGACTTGCCGGCGCCGTTCGGGCCGAGGATACCGATCTTGGCGTCGGGGTAGAACGACAGGTTGACATTCTCCAGCACCTTCTTGGTGCCGTAGGACTTGTTCAGCCCGGACATATGATAAATGAATTGACGTGCCATAGAGAGACTGCTCCGACGGAATGGGATTTTGCCCGCTATGTAGGCGAATTATCCCGGGGGAGCAATGAAGAAACCGGTCTTAGCAACGCCATTCACTGAATGCCGGCTGCATCGACGATCCCTTTTGCGCATTTGAAATCGGTATCACCGGCGGCAAGGATCAGACTTGAAAGGCCGGCATTGGCCGAAACATCGCCCGACAGACCGATCGTCAGCCCGGTGATGACGCTGCGTGCGCCGGCTTTCTCACAACGCATCCGGACACGCCCGCCGGCGTTTGCGCCGAAACTTTCGTCAAAGGCCTGCTTGACCTCGCCTTCCGTGACATCGCGACCGATCCGGCTGGCAAACAGGGCGCGCACTGCCGAACCGTTGATTTCCTCGAGAAGACGAAGCTGCACGGAAAAATAGTCCTGCGCCGTGCCACCGTGGCATGTGCCGCTGCGCAGCCATTGATGCCGGTCGAGCCCTGACTGCGTTCCGGGCATGGCCACCATCAGCTTGGCCGCCGTTTCATCCGCCATGGCCAGTTGCGGCAATTCCAGCCAATCGCCCTTGCGGTCGCGCGCCTTGATATCCGCAGAGACCCCGCAATAGCTCTTCTTCATCGGCCAAAGGCCATGCAGGGAAAAATGCGTCGCATCATGGCGCTCCGATGTCTGTCCGGCACATTCCTTGCGGGTTGGGCGGATCTCGCAAAAACCCGGCTGCCAGCTGACCGCGAGAATGTATTCGGTCTTGCCTTTGGCGGCAGCGGCTTTCTCCTCGGCCAACGCCGATGAAGCAAATATCGCCGCGAGCATGACCAGCCCCAGGCGATGCAGAAACGGCACGAAGATAGTCCTCACATTTCCTTGCATGACAGCCTCCCAATCATGAACAAAACACGATCATTTAGTGACTAAAACAAGAAAATTGCAACCTGGAAATGTCCCCAATCGATTCTTTTCTGATCTGATGCCAAACAAGCACCAAGCGCGTGTTGCCTTCGGCTGTTAAATCAAGTTGATAGCGGTTAAGCGCAAAAACTTCGCCTGGGGAGGATAAGGGGTGTTCGCCAAGCTCGAAACATTGCAAAGCCCGAGCGGAGCCGCCCTTGCCTGGCGGCACTGGCCAGTCGACGTCGAGGAAAAAGGCGTGCTGATCGTCAGCCATGGACTGGCCGAGCATTCCGCCCGTTATGCCCGCTTCGCCGAATTCATGGCCGCGCATGGTTTCCACGTCTACGCACATGATCATCGCGGCCACGGCGCAACCAGGGCTGCCGATGCCCCCCTCGGCCGCTATGCACAGTCGCAAGGGGTTGAAAAGGTTTTGGGCGACGTGCGGGCAATACGGGACATGGCCGCGCACAACCACCCCGGCCTGCCCGTCATCCTGTTCGGCCATTCCATGGGTGGCCTGATCGCGTTGAACGCCGCGGAAGATAATCCGGGGCTTTACGATGGGCTGGCGGTCTGGAACTCAAATTTCAATCCCGGGCTTGCCGGGCGCGCCGCGCAGGCCGTGCTTGCCGTTGAGAAAATGCTGAAGGGCTCCGATGTGCCGAGCGGGCTCCTGTCAAAGCTGACATTCGGCGCCTGGGGCAAATCGATCCCCAACCGCAACACAGAGTATGACTGGCTGTCGCATGACCCAGCGGAAGTGGCAAAATATATCGGCGATCCCCTCTGCGGTTTCGATACCAGCGTTTCGATGTGGATCGACCTGTTCAGGCTGACCTTCTCCGGCGCGCAGCCGGACCGGTTGCGGCGGCTGCCGCAAAACCTGCCGATCCACCTTGTCGGCGGCGCAGAAGATCCGGCCACCAATGGCGGGCGGGAAATCCTCTGGCTTGAACGGCGGATGGTAGCCGCTGGCCTGAAGCGCGTGCAAACAACGGTCTACCCATCGATGCGCCATGAAACCCTGAACGAAATCGGACGCGATGGTGCCATGCAGGATTTTGCCGGCTGGTGCCTTTCTGTCATCGAACGGCGGACGTAAGCGAAGGCATGGCATGACAGGTATTTCTGCAAACCCCGCCATACGCGGCCATGACATTTCCTTCGGTCTCAGCCTGATGGTCGTTGCGGTGCTGATTTCGCCGCTGATCGATATCTTTGCAAAGCTTGCGATCACCACCATACCGTCCGCTGAGATCACCGCGGTCCGCTTCGTGCTGCAGGTGATCTTCATCCTGCCGGTCGTCATCGTCCGGGGCACGCTGCTCGATCTCACCTGGAAGAAGACCGGTCTGCATATGTTGCGCGGCGGCCTGCTGGTCGTGACCATGCTGTCCTTCATCACCACGCTGAAGGCGATGGAGGTCGCCGATGCCATCGCCATCTTCTTCGTCGAGCCGATCATCCTGACGATCCTTGGCAGCATCTTCCTCAAGGAAACCATCGGCTGGCGGCGGTATACCGCCTGCGCCGTCGGCTTCCTCGGCGCGCTGCTGGTCATCCAGCCGAGCATGCAGGAAGTCGGCTGGATCGCCCTTTTGCCGGTTGTCTCGGCCTTCGGCCTTGCGGTCTTCCTGCTGGTCACCCGCCTCGTCGCGCAGCACGAGGACCCTTGGTCGATGCAGTTTCATGCGGGCGTCTGGGGCGCGCTGTTTTGCGGTATCCTGCTTTATATCGGCGACGGAACCGGTTCGGAAATTTTCGATCCGGTCATGCCGGATTTGACCGCCGGCCTCTATCTGCTGGGCGTCGGCATCACTGCGACAATATCCGGCGTGCTCGGCGTCTATGCCTATCGCGCCGCCCCCGCCTCGGTGCTGGCGCCGCTGCAATATCTGGAGATCGTTTCTGCGACGATCTTCGGCTGGCTGGTGTTCGGCGATCTGCCGGACGCGCTGAAATGGCTGGGCATCGCCATCATCATCGGTTCGGGTCTTTACATCATCTGGCGGGAGCGCCGGGTCAACAAGACAGCAGGCATCGCGGCGGTATCGCCAGCCATCTGACAGGACGGTTTTTAGGACGCTTTGGGAGGAGCAGAGATGAAGACAGGCGGAGAATTGATCGTTGAGGCGCTGAAGGCAAACGGCGTCAGGCGGGTGGCCTGCGTACCCGGCGAAAGTTATCTCGCCGTGCTCGACGCGCTCTACGACACCGACATCGACGTGCTGGTCTGCCGCCAGGAAGGTGGCGCTGCAATGATGGCCGACGCCTGGGGCCGGCTGACTGGCGAACCCGGCATCTGCATGGTGACACGCGGTCCGGGCGCGATGAATGCATCCGCCGGGCTGCATATCGCCCGCCAGGATTCGATCCCGATGATCCTGTTCATCGGTCAGGTCCAGCGCGATGCGCGCGAGCGCGAGGCCTTTCAGGAAATCGAGTATCGCCGCGCCTTTACGGAAATTGCCAAATGGGTTGGCGAAATCGATGATCCCGCCCGCATTCCGGAGTTCGTCACCCGCGCCTTCGCTGTCGCGACCTCCGGCCGTCCCGGCCCGGTGGTTCTGACCTTGCCGGAGGACATGCTGACGCAAAAGACCGAGGCAGTCTCAGCGAAGCCGTATCAGCCGGTGGAAAGCCATCCCGGCCCTGGTCAGTTAGAACAGTTGGAAGCCTTGCTCGCCAGGGCCGAACGGCCGGTCGCCATTCTCGGTGGCACGCGGTGGAGCAAGGAGGCTGTCCAACAGTTCCAGTCTTTCGCCGAGCGCTTCGACCTGCCGGTTGGCTGCTCCTTCCGGCGCCAGATGCTGTTTGATCATCTGCATCCGAATTATGCCGGAGATGTCGGCATCGGCATCAATCCCGCACTGGCCAAGGAGATCCGCGAGGCGGACCTGGTGCTTCTGATCGGTGGCCGTTTTTCCGAAATGCCATCATCGGGCTACACCCTGCTTGAGGTGCCCTACCCGCAGCAGACGCTGGTGCATGTCTATCCCGACCCCGGCGAACTTGGCCGGGTGTACCGCCCGGATCTGGCCATCGCCGCTTCACCCGCCGATTTTGCGGCTGCGCTGGATGGGCTGAAACCGTCCGGAAAGACCAGCCGGACAGACAGAACCGCAAGGATGCATCAGGCCTATCTCACCTGGTCCACCCCACCGGAAACCGGTCCCGGCGACGTGCAGATGGGGCCGATCATGCGCTATATTGAGGCGAATACGGCAAAGCATACGATCTTTGCCAATGGCGCCGGCAATTATGCCACCTGGCTGCACCGCTTCCACCGGTTCCAGCAGTTCAACACGCAGGCCGCACCGACGTCGGGCTCGATGGGCTATGGCCTGCCGGCCGCCGTTGCTGCCAAGCATCTGTTTCCGGAGCGCGAAGTGATCTGCTTTGCCGGTGACGGCTGCTTCATGATGCACGGGCAGGAATTCGCCACCGCCATACGCTACGATCTTACGATCATTACGCTGGTGATCAACAACGGCATCTACGGCACGATCCGCATGCACCAGGAACGGGAATATCCTGGCCGGGTCAGCGGCACCGACCTTACCAATCCCGATTTCGCAGCCTTCGCCCGTGCCTATGGCGGCCATGGCGAACTGGTCGAAAAGACGGAGGATTTTGCAGGCGCCTTTGAGCGAGCCCGCCAAAGCGGCAAGCCGTCGATCATCGAGATCAGGCTCGATCCGGAGGCGATCACGCCGACACGTACGCTGAGCCAGATCCGAAACGGCTAGATGTGAGCGCTTCAACAGCGATCGACGGCGCGCAATCGGAAGAGTGCGCGCCGTCAAACGATATCAGCCGCGAATGTGCTGGGTTTGCTGGTAGACATTGGTCGAGCGGGCGCCGGAGCGGCAATAGCCGAGCATCGGGCGCTCGAATGTATCGAGCGCGTCAACCATCTCGCGCACAGCATCTGCGGTCACCCCCATCGGACCGACGGGAATATGGGTGATGTCGAGGCTCAATTCCCTGGCGCGGGCGGCGATCGTTTCAAACTGCGGCTGGTCTGGTTGTTCGAAATCCGGCCGGTGGCAGACGATGGACTTGAAACCCAGCGCCTTGACCGCATCGAGATCCTCGAGGGAAATCTGTCCGGTGACCGAATATTCATCGTTGATCTGGCGGATGTCCATGGCAGTGCCTTCCTCAATATAATGCCCAGACTGATGTAAGACCGGCGGCCTTATGCGTCAATTGCAAAGGCGGGTCAGCGAATCTGGCACGCCAGTGCGTAATCCACCGTCCCGCCCGGCGCGAGCATCGGCATTTCGCCGGCGGCGGCAAGCTCGGTGCGCCTGGCGATACGGTGCGAAACCGGCTCGATGCTGATAACATCGGCCGAGCCCCGCTGGCAGCGCCACATCTGCAGGAACGGCAGGGTCGCGGTGGAAAACCGAACGATCAGCGAGCGGCCGGACAAGGGCTCGAACGGTCCCAGTACCACCTGCGCCCAGCCGCCGTCCGTTGTTTCCGTTGCCGGCACACAGAAATGCGCGCTTTCGCCCTCACCGAACCGCCACGGACGCTCCTCTTCGCTAAACATCGTGCCTGCGATATGCGTATCATCGCCAAGCAGCCAGCCGCCGATATTCATGTGATACATCAGCATCGGCGCAAACGGTGTCCCGCCGGTGTTCGTCACCCGGTCGGAGAGCATGACCTCAGCCGTTTCGGCATTGACAGTCCACCGCCGGGAGACCAGAGCGCAGCCGCCATCGGCGAGCTGGACCTGCGTGTCGGCGCTGCAGCCTGCAGCCTCGCCCGCGATCGACATCTCCGACCGCTTGACCGCGCTTCCGCAAAGCGACCCATGCAATGGAAACATCGGCCCTTGACCGCTCTCCACGATCGGCTCCGGATGGCGGATATGATCGGGGCCACAGGTGAAGAAGAAGCCCTGCAGCGCATGATCGATGCGCCGGTCGCCGTCGGACGGGATCGCCGTTCCCGGAGACAGATCAACGCCATCGACGGTGAAGGCGCCGATATCCAGCGCCGATTGCCGATCGAGCAGAATGTGGAAGTCACCATGCCGGTCGTCGCCGGACAGCTTGATCGCCATTGCGTCTTCTCCCGTGCCTCGCCCTCTCCCATGCCTCGATGGAATCGGTGGCCGTTTCCACTGAGGCTAACGCAAACACGGCGGCGCATCACCTCCTTGAAACGGGCAAGTCACCGAATTAGATGGATTTTAGGGAACTGTTCATAATGAATTCAGTTTGTTCATAGTACCGTCCCATTTGATTTGTACGCCCCGAGTTCAACTGCCAGACAACAGGTTTCACCGTGACGTTCGTTTCAAGAACCGGCTTTGCCCTTTTTGCCGCTGCCAGCGTGCTGACACTCGCCTCTGCCGCCAAGGCGCAGGACGGCTTTGGCCGCCTGCCCGCCAATTCGGTACTGGTGACGCCGCAGGGCGAAATCCTCGACTACATCCCCGAATCAGGCGACGTCCGGATGATGCGCGACCGGCGCGGCCGCACGGTTCTGGTCGATGCGTGGGGCAATGTCGTGGCGACCGTCATGGGGTCCGGCCGGCAGCGGCGCGATGCGCAGCGCCTGCGAAACCGCGATGTGTACACCAATCCAGACTACGGCTATTCCGACCCGGCCTTTACCGGCCAGGGTTATTCCGAGCCCGGCGACGTGACAGGCTCGATCCCCGATTTCCGGGAGACCACACCCGGCAGCGTCGAGCGCGAGCAACTGCCGGACGGCATGCCTTCGCTACAGGACGAAAACGACATGGCGGCCCTGCCGCCGGAAGATCCGGCACTGCAGCGCCAAAGCTTGCCTGCGGCAACACCGATCACCAAAAAATCGAGCGCGGAAATCACCGCGCTGCAGGTATTCCTCGACCGCGAGGGGTTTTCTCCGGGCGTGATCGACGGCAAGACAGGATCGAACGTCACCAAGGCCATTGAGGCATGGCAGAAGGCCACCGGCGAGACGCTGGATCCGAACAATACCGACGATGTTCTTGAGCGGTTGCGCTTTAGCGGCGGGCTGCCGATCACCACATATACAATTACCGCGGCCGATGCTGCCGGTCCCTATGTCGCCTCGATTCCGGAAGACTACGCCCACAAGGCTGCCTTGCCGCACCTCTCCTTCACCTCGACGTCCGAGATGCTGGGCGAGAAATTCCACATGGATGAAGCCTATCTGCGTGAACTGAACCCCGGCATCGACTTCACCATTCCAGGCACCATCATCAAGGTGATCAATCCCGGTGCGGCAAAGACGGGCAAGGTGACGCGCATCGTTGCCGACAAATACCGCAAGCAGGTGTTTGCGTATGACGAAGCTGGCACACTGATTGCCGCCTACCCGGCGACGATCGGCTCCTCGGACACGCCATCGCCCTCGGGCACCGTCCAGGTCGATCGCATCGCGCTTGATCCCGGTTATACCTACAATCCGAAAATCAATTTCAAGCAAGGCGAGAACGACAAGGTACTGACCCTGCAGCCAGGACCGAACGGACCGGTCGGAACGGTCTGGATCGCGCTGTCGAAGCCGACTTATGGTATCCATGGGACCCCGGAACCGTCCAAGATCGGTAAAACCCAGAGTCATGGTTGCGTTCGCCTTACCAACTGGGACGCGACAGAACTTGCAAAAATGGTCAGCGTCGGAACAACGGTCGAGTTCATCGACTAAAAACCCTAAAAAATTATGGGTTTCTCCCCCATTTGGGGGAGTGACGAAAATCGAAAGCCGATGACAATGAAACTGTCCACGGTGCGTTCAGAACCGCATTTTGGATGTTTTCAAGACGTGTTCATTTCCGGCTCGGCCAGTCGATCCGGCAAAAGCAATATTGAAATTCATTTTCGAGAAGACGGACTTTGGCACGCAGACGGAATCGGGGTCGTGGCGCGAAGCTTGGAGGCACCGCGACCCCTCTACCGGGTCGCCTCTCGCAGTATCCCGCCGCTTCATGACCTCATCAGATTTTGTCATTAAAAAACATTGCCGCAATGCTTTATCTGTCGGAAAACCGAACGACCAATTCCGACAGACAAGGAATGCCGAAATGGCTGCCGAGCGCTCCCATCCCAATCTGTGGCATGCAACGGCGCCGGCGGCTCCCGGCACAGGTCCGCTCGTGGCGGATATCCGCGTCGATGTCGCCATTATCGGCGGTGGCTTCACGGGACTTTCGGCAGCCCTTCATCTGGCACAAAAGGGCGTCACCGTTGCGATAGCAGAAGCGAAGATGATCGGCTTTGGCGGCTCCGGCCGCAACGTCGGCCTTGTCAACGCCGGCATGTGGACCAAGCCGGAAGACCTGATCGCCACGCTCGGAACAAATATTGGCAAGCGTTTGCTGACAGAACTCGGTGAAGGCCCGTCGCTGGTCTACCAACTTGTCGAGCAGCATGGGATCGCCTGCGAAGCCGTGCGCAACGGTACGCTGCACCTTGCCGTCGGCGCCGAGGGCCTGAAGGACATTGAGGACCGGGAGCGGCAGTGGAAGACGTTTGGCGCACCTGTCGAGGTGGTCAGTGCGGATCGCGCCAAATCGTTGACCGGAGCAGTCGGCTTTGCCGGCGCGCTGCTCGACCGGCGCGCGGGGACGATCCAGCCGCTTGCCTATGCGCGGGGCCTTGCCCACGCCGCCATTGCAGCCGGCGCGCAGATCTACACCGAAACGCCACTGCGCTCCGCCGAACGCCAGGGCGACCTCTGGAAACTCGGCGTGCCGAGCGGAACGATCACCGCGAAACATATCATCGTTGCAACCGAAGCCTATGGCGACCTGTTGAGCCAGACACCATGGAAAGCGCATACCCAGGAACTGACGATCCTCCCCTATTTCCAGTTCGCCACGAACCCGCTATCGGACAATATTGCCCGAACCATCCTGCCGGGACGGCAGGGCTGCTGGGACACCGGCCTGGTGATGACCTCGTTCCGGATGGACCAGCAGAACCGGCTGATCTTCGGCAGCGTCGGTCGCCTCGACGCGCTGGCTGAAGGCACCCATCGGGCGTTTGCCGAACGCTCGCTGCGCAAGCTTTTCCCGGCGCTCGGCGATTTCCGGTTTGAATACTGGTGGGACGGCCGCATCGGCATGACGACGAACAACCTGCCGCAGATGCACGTGATGGCACCGAACGTCTTTTCCGTCAGTGGCTATAACGGCCGCGGCATCGCACCCGGAACCGTCTTCGGACGCGCACTGGCAAACCACGTCATGGGCGAGCCCAACGCACTTCCCTTGGCCGAAACGCCGATCACGCCCGATCCCTGGCGCGGCGTCAAGTCGGCCTTTTATCATGCCGGCGCGCAGGCCAAGCATTTCATCGACCGCAGATTTTAATCTCAACACGCAAACGCCGCACGAAAGCGCGCGGCGTTTGAAATGTCTGACAACGCGCAGACGTCAAGCCGCGCGGCAAATGCTGCCGGTCAGACGGAGCGGCACGAGCCTGCGCACTTCATCACCGAAGGCGCGGGCGTTGAGACAGGCCTTGTCGAGATTGCTGACCCGCATCGGGTCCATCGTCTGCAGAGTGCCGCCACAATCGAAAATATCGCGGAAAGCCGCACGTTCGATGATCGGCGTGTCGAGCACCGGTACGGAACGCTCGGAGAGCAGTTGCTTGACCACCTGCAGCGCCCGTGTCGTCACCAGCGAATTGACCCTTGTCAGCACCACGGAATGATTGATGCGAATGCCTGCCCTTTCCTCGAGATAGCCGAGCAATTCCAGAACCTGGGCGCCTCCCTTGGCATCCATGGCACAGCCCTGGATCGGGATCATCACGTGATCGGACAGGCCGATGGCGGTTGCCATCAGCGTGTTGCGGGACCCGGCGAGGTCGATGATGAAATAGTCGGTCCTCGCTCTGTTCTCATTGATATGAGTCTGGATCGACGCCATCGTCACACTGGAGATCACCTCGACATTTTGGACTTTCCCCGAAATGTCGTGCCAATGGGAAATCCAGTGCTGCGGGTCGGCATCGAGAATGGTGACACGGGCGCCGCTGCGCGCCAGTTCTGTCGCCAGGATCAACGCGGCGGTCGTCTTGCCCGCGCCGCCCTTGGTGTTTGCGAATGTAATGACTGGCATGTCCGTTCCTGTCTGAAAGAAGTTCGAGCCCCGGCATGGCTCCCGCAAGGCGCAGAACCATCGCGCTTCGGTTAATCAAACCTTTCAGATCGTGGTTAACAAAGATTGAATAGGCCCCTCCCGAAAGTTAACGATTGCCGGCTCCGCAAGGCATGCAGATTGCACTGGAAAAAGCCGCAAATGTCTTCGGAGTCGGGAAACGCGGCCGCTGACTGGCGCTTTACCGCCTAAAGCGGCAGGGCTGCTCGTGCGAATGAAGGCTCACCCGTGACCAAAGGCTGCGAGCCGTTGGCAAGCGTCTTGTGGCACATCCGGGCAAAGGGGCCGCTCGACTGCGGAAACGATGGCGCGCCGAGGAAGCGCTGAACATCCTGCGCCAGCGCCTGCATGTTGCGCTGTGCCTTGGCCAGATTGCTGACCTTGGCCGGGTCGATCGTGTAGAGCGTTCCGCCATGTTCAAACATGTCGCGATAGGCGCTGCGTTCGACGATCGGCGTATCGAGAAGGGCGATATTGCGGCTTGCCAGAAGCGCCTTGACACTTCGCATGGCGCGCGTCGTGACGAAAGAACTGACGCGAGTCAGCGCCACCGCATAGTTGATATGACTGTGAGCGTTGGTTTCGACCTGCCCGATCAGGTCCAGCACATGGGCAGCCCCCTGCGCATCCATGGCGCACCCTTGCACCGGAACGACAACGAGGTCAGACAAGCCAGCCGTCAGTGCGATCAGCGCATCGCGTGCGCCGGAAAGATCGATGATGATATGGGCGGCCTGTCCCTGTTGTGCCCGCAAATTGCCGCCGAGATTGGCAAATGTGATACCGGTCACCACGGAGATCGCCTCAATCCCGCCGCGCAGGCGATGCCATTTGGCCGCGAACGCAAGCGGATCGCAATCGAAGATCACGACCTTCTCACCCCTGTGGGCAAATTCCATAGCAAGAAGCAATGCGATGGTCGTCTTTCCAGCCCCACCCTTGGCGTTTGCAATTGAAATTACAGCCATATTATTCCTGTTGGCAGACCGGAGCCGCCATCGCCTCTCGCCACTCCCATTCGCGGAAGAGCATCCCCATACACCCAGCCTTGCAAAACACGGTTAACGAAGGGCAAACAAACGCTCCGGAATGCTGTGTTGCATGACATTTCGATGACGATTTTACGACAAAACCACACAAGGGAAAGTAGTAATTTTCGTGATGTGATTTTATTAGCCGGAAAATGAAAATGGAGCCGGGCAGAAATGCCGGCTCCATTCGGAAAAAACCAAAACCACAGTGACGACGGCAAGTCTGCCCGGCGGTCTAACAACGGCATTGATCATGCCGTCGTGGCGAGCGCCATCAAGCTGGATTGCATGATCCGACGTCTTTGGGCTGCACGCGGCCCGCCTTCAGATCGGCAAGCTGGGGAATCGCCGGATCATGGCCACCGATACTGGCCTCGAACACGCCCCGATCGATTTTGATCATCCTGCCGCTCGCCGTGAAACTGACCATCCCGTTCTTGCCGGAATAGGCCATACTCGCCTTCATCCTGCAAAAGAACCGCTTACCGTTGCTGGAGACAACCCAGCCCATGGCGCCGGACTTCCCCTGGCCAAGCTTTCCAACGGAATAGCCTTGCTTTGCCAGCGCGATAAAGGATTCGGCATTGGCCACACCCGGCAAGCAGGATGCCAGCGCTATCGCAGCAACAATCGCGTATCGAAACGAAAAAACCATGAATCTTGGGTCCTTTCTAAATGCACTCGTGGAACAACGTCTTGGCAGCATCGAGCGTCAACTCGACCGGATTGCCGCCGGCGGTCGGATCGACGATCGCCATTTCAGCCATTTCATCTATACGATCGGTACCGACGCCGAGCGCCGACAGCTTGTCCGGCACGCCAAGCTCTTCGCGCAGCGTCAGCACATAGTCGTAGAATCCATCGAAACCACCGGAAATGCCGAGATAGGCGGCCGCCAGTCCAATCTTGTCTTCGATCGCCGGGCGGTTGAAGCGCAGCACCGGCGGCATGACGACGGCATTGGTCATGCCATGATGGGTGTTGTAGATGGCGCCGACCGGGTGCGACAGCGAATGGATGGCGCCGAGCCCCTTCTGGAAGGCGACGGCGCCCATCGCGGCAGCCGACATCATGTGAGCCCGGGCTTCAATGTCCGTGCCGTCCTTATAGGCGCGCGGCAGGTATTCCTTCACGAGGCGCAGACCTTCCAGCGCGATACCAGCCGACATCGGATGATAGAACGGCGAGGAATAGGCTTCCAGGCAATGGGCAAAGGCGTCCATGCCTGTACCTGCCGTGATGATCTTCGGCATGCCGACCGTCAGTTCCGGATCGCAGATCGTCACGGCCGGCAGGAACTTCGGATGGAAGATCACCTTCTTGGTATGCGTCTGCGAATTGGTGATGACCGAGGCGCGGCCGACTTCCGAACCGGTACCGGCCGTCGTCGGCACGGCGATGATCGGGGCGATGCCCTCGACGCTGGCGCGGGTCCACCAGTCGCCGACATCCTCGAAATCCCAGACCGATCGGCTCTGCCCCGCCATGAAGGCGACGCACTTGCCAAGGTCGAGGCCGGAACCGCCACCGAAGGCGATGACGCCGTCATGGCCACCGGCCTTGAAGGCCTTCACCCCGGCATCGAGATTGACGTCGGTCGGGTTCGAATCGACATCGGCAAACAGCGCGCGGCCAAGACCGGCCGCCTCAAGGATATCCAGCGCGTTCTGGGTGATCGGCATGGGTGCCAGGCCGCGATCGGTGATCAAAAGCGGCTTCTTGATGCCGAGCGCCTTGCAATGATCGGCAAGCTCCTTGATCCGGCCTGCGCCGAACTTGATGGATGTCGGGTAGCTCCAGTTGGCAGTGATGGTCATCGTTCAGGCCTTCTTCAGATGGTAGGATTTCGGGCGGGTCAGGTTCTGGAAACCGATGACCGACAGCGAGCCGCCGCGGCCGGTTTCCTTGACGCCGGTCCAGCACAGCGCCGGATCGAGATAATCGGCACGGTTCATGAACACGGTGCCGGTTTCCAAGTCCTGGCCGATGCGGGCGGCGCGCTCAGCGTCCCTGGTCCAGAGCGAGGTGGTCAGGCCGTATTTGCAATCATTCATCAGCGCCAGCGCTTCCGCGTCGTTCTTCACCTTCATGATGCCGACGACCGGGCCGAAGCTCTCCTCGGTCATCACCTTCATCGAGTGATCGACATCGACGAGAACCTGGGGCCCGAGATAGGCGCCGCCGTCATCCTGCGGGAAGAGTTTCGGATCGACCAGCGCCTTGGCGCCCTTGGCAACGGCTTCCGCCGTTTGCGCCCTCACCTCGGCGGCAAAACGCTTATGCGCCATCGGCCCGAGCGACGTTTCCTGCTCCAGCGGATTTCCGAGCTTGTAGGCCGAGGCGAAGGCAACCGCCTTTTCAACGAAATCGTCGTAGAGATTTTCATTCACATAGATGCGCTCGATGCCGCAGCAGCACTGTCCGGAATTGAACATCGCGCCGTCCATCAGCGTATCGACGGCTGCATCGAGATCGGCGTCTTCCATGACATAACCCGGATCCTTGCCGCCAAGTTCGAGGCCAAGCCCGGTGAAGGTGCCAGCCGCTGCCCGCTCGATCGACCGGCCGCCTTCGACGGAGCCAGTGAAATTGACGAAATCGAAGCTCTTGGCGGCGATCAGCTGCGAGGTTGTTGCGTGGTCGAGGAAGATGTTCTGGAATACGTCTTCCGGAACCCCGGCCTCGACAAAGGCGCGTACCATGCGCTCGCCGACGAGGATCGTCTGACTGGCATGCTTGATGATCACAGTATTGCCCGCCATCAGGGCCGGCGCGACCGTATTGATCGCGGTCATATACGGATAGTTCCAGGGCGCGATGACGAAGACGACGCCGTGGGCGACCCGCTCGATGCGGCGCTCGAAACTGGCGCTATCCTCGACAACAATCGGCGCCAGCGCATCGGCAGCAATCATCGCCACATAATTGGACCGCTCGTTGAAACCGCGGAACTCGCCGCCATAGCGGATCGGACGCCCCATCTGCCAGGCCAGTTCCGGCACGACCTCGTCGACCATCTCGTTGAGGCGTGCGACACCGGCAAGCACCAGTTTGACGCGGTCTTCGACCGGCCGTTTGGCCCAGCTCTTCTGCGCGGCACGGGCACGCGCAATGGCAGCGGACGCGACAACGGCGTCAACCGCCGGCCGTTCCGCGTAAACCTCCCCGTTCACCGGGGAAATGCATTGGATCATGGTCATAAAGTCAACTCCAAAGGCTCAGCAAGCGAGCGTCCTGACGTGTCCGGCCGCACCATATTCCAAAATGGCTCGGTCGCGGGTGATTATGGTGAGATCGTGCTCCCGCGCCGTCGCGATGAGAATTCGATCCATGGGATCCCGGTGCAGCGGTTCGGGAAGGTAAGCGGCGGCGATCAAGACAGCGGGTGTGGCCGCATGGACCACGAGGTTTCCAGCCGTCACGAAATCCTCAAACCATGGCAGCGCATCTTTGGTGGCCGACAGCCTGCCGCGCGATATCAACATTCCGATTTCCCAGGCAGACATGGCGGACACGCAGAGCACACCGCCATTGATCGACAAGGCCTCGAATGCGTCCATCGCTGCCTGCGACATCGTCTTCTTATTTGCCATCCAGATAATCGCGCAGGTATCAAGCAGGAGCCCTTCATTCATTGTAAAGTTTGTCGCTCCACTCGACATCGATCGGCGCCGTCAAATCCAGATCGTCCGGTATGGTCATCGTCCCCGCCATGCAGCCGAAAGCGGGATGAAGCTCCAGCAGTATTCCATCTGGTCCTTCCATCCAACGTTTGCCGTCCTTGTGGATGATGTCCGCTTCCCTAAACATTTTCATGGGCGGCTCGTCTTTCGGTGCACCAATTCCCGCCAGATAAGGTTCCTGTTTCGATTCGGAGAAACCCAAAGGTTCGCCCCGGCGGCGCGCGGCAACCTCTTCGACACCAACGCCGAAGAAAGCCGCAATCTTATCCTGTTCGTCAGCGCTCATCTTTCGTTCGCCTTTCAGCATCCGCGAAACGGCACTCGGATCAACACCCAGAAATCTTGCAAGGCCTCGAACAGATTGACTGCGCAGGTCAAGCTGACGATGAAACCATTCCGTATCGATGCCCGGCATTCCAACCGCCTCCCTGAAACGGCCCCAGTATCTCACGCCGGGGTGGCGCGGTCAAATTATTCGCAACATGTTGCGATTATCTCACGCCCGTTCAAACCCCCTTGCTATTTCCCAGTCCGTCACCCGGCGATCGTATTCCTCCTGCTCCCATTCGGCAGCGCGGGTGTAGTGCTCGATGACGTCCTCGCCGAAGGCGTCGAGTAGCATCTTCGACGAATTCATCGCCCGCGTCGCATCGCGCAGCGTGCCCGGGATTTCGCGGATATTCTTGCCGCCATAGGCGTCGCCGACAAAGGCGGGCTCCAGATCCATCTTGCCCTCGATCCCGGCAATGCCGGCCGCGATCAGTGCCGCCATGGCGAGGTAAGGGTTGAGATCGGATCCGCCGACGCGGCATTCGATGCGGATCGCCTTGGTGCCCTCGCCGCACAGGCGGTATCCGGCGGTACGGTTGTCCTTGCTCCAGACGGCCTTGGTCGGCGCGAAAGTGCCCGCCATAAAGCGCTTGTAGGAGTTGATATAGGGCGCAAGAAAATAGGTGATCTCGCTGGCATGCGTCAAAAGCCCGGCAACGTAGTGGCGCATCACTTCCGACATGCCGTATTTGGCTTCCTTGTCGAAGAATTGCGGCACCTTGCCGTCAACACTCCACAGCGACTGATGGATATGCGACGACGAGCCGGCGGCATTGTAGTTCCACTTGGCAAGGAAGGTGATCGCCTTGCCCTTGCTCCAGGCGATTTCCTTGCAGCCGTTCTTGATGATCACGTGCCGGTCGGCCATGGTCAGTGCATCGGCGTAGCGGACGTTAATTTCCTCCTGGCCGGCCGATGCCTCGCCCTTGGAATTCTCCACCGGGATGCCGGCCCCCTGCAGACCGTTGCGGATCGCCCGCATCACGTCTTCTTCCTTGGTGGTCTGGAAGATGTGGTAGTCCTCGTTGTAGCCGCTGGCGAGCTTGAGGTTGCGGTATCCGCTTTCGCGCGCCGCGTCATAGGTCTGGTCGAACAGGAAGAATTCGAGTTCGGTCGCCATGTAGGCTTTGAGCCCCATGGCTTCCAGCCGGGCGATCTGGCGCTTGAGGATGGCGCGCGGCGAATGCGGCACCTCCTTGTGGGTGTGATGGTCGAGCATGTCGCAGAGAACCAGCGCCGTGCCTTCGAGCCATGGGATGCGGCGAAGCGTCGAAAGATCCGGCTTCATCGTATAGTCGCCATAGCCGGATTCCCAGCTCGTCGACTTGTAGCCGCTGACCGTTTCCATTTCGAGGTCGGTCGCCAGCAGGTAGTTGCAGCTGTGGGTCTCTTCCCAGGCGCTGTCGACGAAGAACTGCGCATGAAAGCGCTTGCCCATCAGGCGTCCCTGCATATCGACCTGGCAGGCCAAAACCGTATCGATGCGGCCTTCGGCAACATCCTTCTTCAATTCTTCAAACGAATAGCTCGCGCTCATGGTCAAAACCCCGTGCTTGATCAAAACGGAGCCTTGCGCGACTCCGTTTGCTGGACGTCCGGCGGAAGCCGTACCAAGACGGCTCCCGCTCTGTCTTTACTGGATCATTTCTGTCCAACGGCCTTTTCGGCAGCAGCGATTTCAGCCGCGCGACGGGCAACTTCCTCGCCGATCGGCGGCCCCTTGAAGCGACGCTGTTCAAAGCCGAACCAGACGATACCTGTGACGATCAGGAAGCCTACGGTGATGTAGAGCGCCCAGTCGTTCGGTGGCTGGATGCCGAGAACGAAGATCAGGACCATCGCGATGATCGACAGCACTGCGAACAGCTTGAACATGCCTTCGCCGAGGTTCCACGGTCCCATCTTGTCCCACTTCGACGTGCCCCAGGCGAGAAGGCCGAGCGTGATCGGGATCGCAAACGAGAAGAACAGGAAGATGACCGTGCAGGAAACGACGATCGTGTAAACCGGTGTTTCGCCGATCGACACAAGCGACGAGCCCCAGACGAACAGGACGGCCAGGATCGAGCCGGTCCAGATTGCCGCGACCGGCGTGCGGTAGGTCGGGCTGACCTTGGCCAACGCCTTCGAAGCCGGCAGACCGCCATCACGCGAGAAAGCGAAGATCATGCGCGAGACCGAGGTCACCGTCGCCAGACCGCACAGCCATTGGCTGACCAGGATGGCGAGATAGAGAACGTCCTTGAGGATCGGATTGACCTGGGCATCCATTGCCCAGAAGAACACGTTCCAACCCTGCTTGGCAGCCTCGTCCATGTTCGGGATCACCAGCACGAAGCTGCAGAGCATGATGTAGCCGAACAGCGCCGACCACAACACCGAGGAAATCATGCCACGCGGAACGGATGTTGCGGCCTTCACCGTCTCTTCCGACGTATGGGCCGACGCATCGTAGCCGGTGATCGTATAGATCGGCAAAAGCAGACCGAGCAGAAACACCCAGGTGCCCGACGTTGCCGGCCATACGTTGCCGCCGGTTTCACCGGAATAATTCGAGAAGGTGAACAGGCGGGCGATCTCGTAGGTGTCGGCGGCAACCAGGCAGGTAAGAGACAGAAGGATTGCCGTAGCGAAGATCAGGTAACCGGAGAAGTCCGTAAGCTTGGCCGTGAGGCCGATGCCCATATGGTTCACGATCGCCTGAAGGCCGGTAATGATCACCAGGAAGACGAGGCGCACCGTCATGGAGTCCTCAAGGCCAAAATACGGGGTACCGAACGAGCCCATGAAGAAATAGTAGGTGCCGACGTTGATCGCGCCGAGAACCGTGACGAGACCCAAAAGGTTGAACCAGGCGGTCAGCCAGCCGGTGAAGCGGTTGCCGAGGATCGAGCCCCAGTGATAGAGGCCACCTGCCGTCGGATAGGCCGAGCTGATCTGCGCCATCGCAACGGCAAAGACCAGGGAGATGAAGCAGCCGAGCGGCCAGCCGATACCGATCGCCGCGCCACCGGCACCGGATGTCGCCTGTGCCAGCGAGTTGATGCCGCCCGAGAGGATGCAAATGATCGAGAAAGAGACGGCGAAGTTTGAGAACGAGCTCATGCGCCGCTCGAGTTCCTGCGCATAGCCCATCGAGTGAAGGACCTTCATGTCCTCGTGCTTGTCTGTATCTGAATAGTCTGACATGTTTTTCCCCTGTATCAGCCAGCCACCGGCGGTATTGCCGGACGCCGAAATGCCAGTTTGCCCATGGAACCCCATGGGCCAGTCTCCGCGGACATGCCGCTCCCCAGGTCTTTTTATTGCGACAGTGCGGCCAGGCTTTCGCCCAGGAGGCCTGTCAGATAATCGGCCATGACCCTTTGACCGACTTCATCCGAAACGAGATCGTTGCGGATCTCGATCATTACGTTGAGCAGGCCATTCTTCAAGCCATGCTCGATCAGAGTATGCGTGACGCCGTCGGCCGGTCCATAGGGCTCGTTCCGGCGCACCGCATAACGGTCCGTATTCCCGGCTGCTGCCAGCATCGCATCCGCCAGCCGGCTGTCCTCGTCATGCAAGATACCGATGTCAACGGCGCGCCGTTTGCCGTGATAGACCGGTGTGAACGTGTGCACCGTCACCAGAACGGGAACACGGCCATGGGCTTTTCGCGTGGCGATGAAGCTCGAAAGCGTATTGTTGAAAGGCACATAAAGCGCCTCTGTCCGGGCCAACCGTTCAGCCGGCGAGATGGCCGAGTTGCCGGGTATTTCAAAGATTTCGCTAACCGGCGGCATCGCCGCCTCCGCCTCGGGCGGCCGGTTACAATCATAGACCAGGCGGGAAAAACGCTGGTAGATCAACGCGGCATCGAGGCTTTTCAGCAGAAGCTGCGACACGGCAAGCGCGCCCGGATCCCAGGCGATATGGCTGACCAGAGCTTCGGGTGAAAGTCCAAGCGACCCCATCTTCTCCGGAATGCGGCGCGAGGCGTGTTCGCAGACCAGCAGCACCGGGCTCAGCGCATCCGGGTTTTCCACTGCAACGGGCGATCCATCCGCCTCTGTCAAAAGTCCCGTCAAATCCGGTCCCCTTCCGGTTGCCTGATCTGCACCACGCGCATCTCCTGCGGACTGGAAGCCGCTGAAATCATACGTGGAAGCAAGCAGCCAACAGCCAGCGCATTCCCTCAACGCACGCTTGGCTGCCAATACTGAAAAGAATTCTTCACGTTTTGACCCGTGTCAACCGGAATCTGAAACGATCTCTTCAAAAAATCCATTGACTCGAATTGTGACAGCGATGTTTACTCTGTCACAAAGCTGGCAGAGACCGGCCCAGGGGATGAATTTTGACCAATACCGCAGGCACCATGACGGTGTCGGATGTGATCAACGCCCATTTTTCCGTGCTCACCCGTGCGGAAAAGCAATTGGCAGCGACACTTCTCGACAACTATCCGGTTTCCGGACTCGGCAGCATCACGACTGTGGCCGAGAACGCCGGCGTGTCGACGCCGACGGTTGCCCGCATGGTGCAGAAGATCGGGTTCCGCGGGTTTCCCGATTTCCAGCAGCGCCTGCACCAGGAGCTGGAAGCGACGATTTCCAACCCGATCAGCAAGCACGACCGCTGGGCGGCCAATGCGCCTGGCACGCATATTCTCAACCGCTTTGCCGATGCGACCATGAACAATATGCGCGCGACGCTGGCGCAGCTGGAGACGGCCGAGTTCGATGGCGCCGCCGCGATGATCGCCGACCGCAAGCGCAACGTCTATCTCGTCGGCGGACGCATCACCCGGGCCCTTGCCGACTATTTCTTCACCCATCTTCAGGTTATCCGCTCCGGCGTCACCCAGATCGCCTCCAATTCCAGTTCGTGGCCGCATTACGTGCTCGACATGAAGAAGGGCGACGTCCTGATCATGTTCGACATCCGCCGCTACGAGCAGGAAATGGAAACGCTGTCGCGCATCGCCCGCGAACGCGGTGTCGAAATCATCCTGTTCACCGACCAGTGGAGTTCGCCCATCGCCAAATCGGCGCGGCGCGTCTTCCGCATCCAGATCGAGGCGCCGTCGGCCTGGGACAGTACGGTCGTTATCCTGTTTGCCGTCGAAGCGCTGATCGAGGCCGTGCAGAGTTCCATCTGGGACGAAACGCGCGACCGCATGAAAACGCTCGAAGGGCTGTTCGATTCAACGAAGCTTTTTCGAAAGCCGCTTTAGGAGGAGCAAGAGGTACGAACGTGGCGCCGGATTGGCCGGTGCGGGGGTTGCCATGGTTCGCGGTTCAAGGAATGCAATGAAAGACGCCAGCACCCGGGCGGATGTAAATTTTGAAAATGAAATGAAGGTGTTCCGACTACGAACGTCTGGTCGCAAAGGGGACAATACCTGTCACATAAGCTTCATCGGACCCCAGTATCAGCTTCTTCGAAGTTGACTGATATAACCACAAGGAGAAGACCAGTGATTTCACATATGCGCCGCCTGCTTTCGCTTTCGACCGCCATGGTCATGGCATCGACCGCCATTGCCGCTGCCGAGCCAAGCGCCGAACTGATCGCCGCTGCCAAGGCGGAAGGCACCCTGACGACCATCGCTCTGCCGCATGACTGGTGCGGCTATGGTGAGGTCATCGCGTCCTTCAAGGCCAAGTACCCGGAAATTACCGTCAACGAGCTGAACCCCGATGCCGGTTCTGCTGACGAAGTCGAAGCAATCAAGGCCAACAAGGACAACAAGGGCCCGCAGGCTCCGGACGTTGTCGACGTCGGCCTCGCTTTCGGACCGCAGATGAAGGCCGAAGGCCTGCTGCAGCCCTACAAGGTGTCCACCTGGGACGAAATTCCGGACAACGTCAAGGATGCCGAAGGCTACTGGTACGGCGACTATTACGGTGTGATGTCCCTGCTCGTGAACAAGGACCTCGTTGCCAACACGCCCAAGGACTGGGCTGACCTTCTGAAGCCGGAATATGCCGGCCAGGTCGCTCTCGCCGGTGACCCGCGCGCCTCCAACCAGGCCATTCTCGGCGTTCTCGCCGCCGGTCTCGCTTCCGGTGCCGCTGCCGGCAAGGATGCTGGCGAAGCCGGCCTGAAGTATTTCGGTGAACTCAACAAGGCCGGCAATTTCGTTCCGGTTATCGGTAAATCCGGCACACTCGCTCAGGGCGCGACGCCGATCATCGTCATGTGGGACTACAACGCGCTGTCCGCCAAGAACACGCTCGCCGGCAACCCGCCGGTGGAAGTCGTCGTTCCGGAAAAGGGTGTTCTGGCCGGCGTTTACGTCCAGGGTATCTCGGCATACGCACCGCATCCGAACGCTGCAAAGCTGTGGATGGAACACCTCTATTCCGACGAAGGCCAGACCGGCTGGCTGAAGGGCTATTGCCACCCGGCACGCTTCAACGCGATGTCCAAGGCTGGCAAGATCCCGCAGGACCTGCTCGACAAGCTGCCGCCGGCCGCTTCGTATGAGAAGGCCTACTTCCCGACGCTCGAAGAAGTCGATGCCAACAAGGCTGCAGTCACCGGCGGCTGGGACAGCGTCGTCGGCGCCAACGTCCAGTAAGGCCTTCGCGCATGTTTGCCGCCCCGGCCGTTTCTACGGCCGGGGCGGTATTTATATAAAAAGTTGTTATGAGACCGCGACGTCAGAGCGCGGCGTTTCGGGGCACACCGCATGTCTTCAGCTCACATAGGCGCAAGCCCGCAAGCGCGCCCGCGGCGCCGCCTTCCGCTGGACTGGCTGGGCGTCGTGCCCTTCGCCATTTTTGCCCTGTTGTTTCTGATTCTTCCAACGATGAAGATCGTGCTCGGCGCCTTCCAGACGCCGGACGGCAGCTTCACGCTCGAAAACATCAAAGGCCTGTTTACCTCGTCGATCCTCGGCGCCTACTGGATCTCCATCAAGATCAGCATCGCTTCGGCATTGCTGGGTTGCCTGATCGGCTTTGCGGTTGCCGCGGCCGTCGTGCTGGGCGGCTTGCCGCAACGGATACGCGGCCCACTTTTGACGTTCTCCGGCGTGGCGTCGAACTTCGCCGGCGTGCCGCTTGCCTTCGCTTTCCTTGCGACCCTCGGCCCCGTCGGCCTCGTGACGGTGTTCCTGAAAACCCAGCTCGGCATCGACCTGCGCCTCCTCGGCTTCAACCTGCTTTCCTTCTGGGGTCTCACCCTCACCTACCTCTTCTTCCAGATCCCGCTGATGATCCTGATCATCACCCCGGCGATCGACGGCCTGAAGCGGGAGTGGAAGGAGGCCGCCGAAATTCTTGGTGCAACGGGCGTGCAATACTGGCGCATGGTCGCCTTTCCGATCCTGCTGCCTTCGCTGCTCGGAACGCTGGCCCTGCTTTTTGCCAATGCTTTCGGGGCTGTGGCGACCGCCATCGCACTCACCGGTTCGTCGCTCTCGATTGCGCCCATTCTTCTCTTCGCGCAGATCCGTGGCGACGTCCTCGGCAATCCGCACCTGGGCTATGCGCTCGCCTTCGGCATGATCGTCATTACCGGCATCGCCAATGCGATCTACATCTGGCTACGCGCCCGCAGCGAAAGGTGGCTGAAATGAAGAAGATCTGGGCTTGGGGAGCCCTCCTTTTCGGCCTCCTCTATTTTGCGCTGCCGCTCATCGGCATGACCAATTTCTCGATGAAGATGCGTCGCGGCGAATATTCGTTCGACGCCTATTTGAAGGTGCTCGGCGATCCGAAGTTCCAGGAAACCTTCAGCTATTCGGTCATGCTCGCCCTGGTGACGATCATCTTCGGCGTGCTGCTCGTGGTCCCGACGGCCTACTGGGTACGCCTGAAGCTTCCGGGCCTTCGCCCCTATATCGAGTTCGTCACGCTCCTGCCGCTCGTCATTCCGGCGATCGTCATCGTCTTCGGCTATATCCGCCTCTACAACACCTCCAGCTGGCTGCCGCTGACGGGCTCGGCCTTCGGGACTGATATCCTTCTGATGTTCGGCTATGCGACGCTGGCGCTTCCCTATATGTACCGCGCCGTCGATACTGGCCTGCGCACCATTGATGTCGGCACTCTGACGGAAGCGGCGCAGAGCCTGGGAGCCGGATGGACCACGATCCTTGCCCGCATCATCCTGCCCAATGTGCTGATCGCGGTGCTTTCCGGCGCTTTTCTGACCTTCGCCATCGTTATCGGCGAGTTCACCATGGCAGCACTTCTCAACCGTCCCGCTTTCGGCCCCTACATGCAGCTGCTCGGCGCCAACCGCGCCTATGAGCCGGCGGCGCTGGCCGTGATCGCCTTCGGTATCACCTGGGGTTGCCTGGGCCTGATCCAACTCGTTTCCCGCTTCCAGAAAAGCGCGCCCCGCAAGGCATGAGGAATTTTTGACATGAGCTTTTTGACACTGACCAATATTCAGAAATCCTTCGGGCCTGTTCGCGTCGTCCACGATTTCAATATGTCGATCGAGAAGGGCGAGTTCGTATCCTTCCTCGGACCGTCCGGTTGCGGCAAGACGACCGTCCTGCGCATGATCGCCGGATTCGAGACGCCAACCGGCGGCACGATCAACATCAACGGCAAGAGCCAGGACACGTTGCGTCCCAACCAGCGCAATATCGGCATGGTGTTCCAGGCCTATGCCCTGTTTCCGAACATGAACGTCTTTGACAACGTCGCCTTCGGCCTCAAGGTCGCCGGCCGTCCGAAGAGCGAAATCGAAGCGCGGGTGAAGGAGATGCTCGGGCTGATCAAGCTGGATCATCTCGCCGATCGCTTCCCCTACCAGATGTCCGGCGGCCAGCAGCAGCGCGTGGCGCTTGCACGCGCCTTGGCGCCAAAGCCGCAGGTCCTGCTGCTCGACGAGCCGCTGTCGGCGCTCGACGCCAAGATCCGCGTGTCTTTGCGCGAGGAAATCCGCATGATCCAGCAGCAGCTCGGCATCACCACGGTTTTCGTCACCCATGATCAGGAAGAAGCCCTGTCGATCTCAGACCGCATCGTCGTCATGAACGGCGGCCGCGCCGACCAGATCGGGACGCCGTTCGACATCTACAACAAACCGGCAACGCGCTTCGTTGCGTCCTTCGTCGGCACGCTGAACCTGATCGAGGCCAAGGTCGTCGATCCCGCCACCAATACGATCGTCATCGGTGACCAGGGCCTCACCCTTCTCGAACCGCTCGGCCCGGTCAAACCCGGCGACACGGTGTCGCTGGCCCTGCGCCCGGAAGCGGCCTCGATCGCCGAGGGGGCCAAGGGCGATACGGCACTGACCGGCGAAGTCGTTTCCAGCAACTTCCTGGGCTCCGTCATCCGCACGCGCATGAAGGTCGGCGATGCCGTCATCTCCTTCGACATGTTCAACGCCCCGGGTCTCAGCCCGCCGGCCGTCGGCGAGGTCTCGACACTGCGCTTCACCGCAAGCGACCTTTTGATCATCCGCGAATAACAACCGGCACTCCGGAAAAATATGGCTCAGGCGGCGGATTCCAAAAACAATCTGTCGCCTTTTTCGTTGTGCGCGTCGCATCGTGCATTTGACGCCCGCCAGCCAATCCTTATAGTCGGCCCTGCACGTTCTCAGGGCGGGGTGAAACTCCCCACCGGCGGTAACGGGAAGCAATTCCCGCAGCCCGCGAGCGCTCCAGGTTTCGGCCTGGAGGTCAGCAGATCCGGTTGAATTCCGGAGCCGACGGTTAAAGTCCGGATGAAAGAGAGCAAGCAGATCAGGGATTCCCTTTCCAAGGGGTCACTGCGCCTGCGTGTTCGCCCAAGGGGATCATTGAAAAATGGCAACCTTGAAAGGCCAGACTGACATGACAATCGCTTCCCATCCCAGCCAGACAATCGCCATCATCCGCGCCCGCTGGCACGCCGACATCGTCGACCAATGCGTCAATTCCTTCGTCGCCCAGTGGCAAAAGCTCGGTGGCAACGCATCCGATGTCGAGATCTTCGACGTCCCCGGCGCGCTTGAAATCCCGCTGCATGCCCAGACGCTCGCCAGAACCGGCCGCTTCTCGGCCATCATCGGTTCCGCCTTCGTCGTCGATGGTGGCATCTACCGCCACGATTTCGTCGCCGGAACGGTCCTTGACGGCATGATGCGCGTCCAGCTCGACACCGGCATACCGGTCCTATCGACTGTACTGACCCCGCATCACTTCCAGGAATCCGAACAGCACATCCGCTTTTTCCACGACCATTTCGTCGTCAAGGGCGTGGAAGCCGCCAATGCCTGCTCGCAGATTCTAGCAGCACGCGCGCAGTTGGCGCTCGTCAACGCCTGATCCAACGGCGCGGTGTCCCAAAGCTGCCGCGCCGGTCCATCTTGCGCACGCCCGGTAAACCACCGGACGTTTTCTCTGGAGAAGCTGCAAACCGACCGGTCCAGACCACGGAAAAGCGTCAAGTCCGGACGTACCCGATCCCCTTCTTCTCGATCTCGTCCGCCGACTCGTCATAACCCGCGTCGGCATAGCGGATGACGCCGAGCGACGTGTCGTTGGTCAGCGCGTGGCTCAGCCGCTCTGCGCCTGCCTCCGTACCATCGGCAATCACCGTGACGCCGCAGCTGGTCATGTAGCCGGCATAACCACCGCCGCCGGAATGGATAACGACGAGATCGGCCATCGAGGAGCAGAGCAGCATCGCGTCGAGCAGCGGCCAGTCGGCAATGGCGTCGGAGCCGTCCTTCATGCCTTCGGTCATGATATTCGGATGCGCCATTGCGCCGGCATCGAGATGATCGCGGGAAAAGGCGATCGGCCCCTTGAGCTCTCCGGATGCGACCAGCGCATTGACGGCAACAGCCAGCTCCGTCCGCTCCCCATGACCGAGCCAGGCGATACGGGCGGGCAGGCCTTCGAAGGGCACGTTTTCGCGGGCGAGCCGTATCCAGTTGGTGACGATCCTGTTGTCGGGAAACATTTCGAGCAGCAGGTCGTCGATGCGGGCGATGTCGCTTTCCTCGCCCGACAGTGCCATCCAGCGGAAGGGGCCGATGGCACGGGCAAACAGCGGCCTGAGATAGGCCTCGGTGAAGATGCGGATGTCGAAGGCATTGGCGACGCCGCCTTCGCGCGCCTGGGTGCGGATCAGGTTGCCATTGTCGAAGACCTCCGAGCCCTTGGCCTGGAATTCGAGCATCGCCTTGATGTGATCGACGATCGAAGCGCGGCTGGCGGCCATCAACTGCCCTTGGCCCTCGACACGCAGCCGCTTCACCTCATCGAGGCTCATGCCCTTCGGCACATAGCCGTAGACAAGGTCATGGGCCGAAGTCTGGTCCGTGACGATATCCGGCACGATGCCGCGCCGGGCGATTTCCGGATAGAGCGCCGCCGCATTGCCGACGAGACCGATGGAGGTGGCGCGCTTTTCCTTGACCGCCTGATCGATCATCGCCAGCGCCGTATCGAGGTCCGGCGCGACGTGTTCGAGGTAGCCGATGTCTTTCCGCTTTTCGGCGCGGACGGGATCGATATCGATACAGAGGATCGCCGCCCCCGCCATGCGGCCGGCCAGCGGCTGTGCGCCGCCCATGCCGCCGAGACCCGCCGTCAGGATGAAGCGGCCGGCAAGATCGCCGCCGAAGCGGTTTTCGGCGATGCGCATGAAGATTTCATAAGTGCCCTGGATGACGCCTTGGCTGCCGATATATTGCCAGGCACCGGCCGTCAGCCCGCCCCAGCAGATCAGTCCCTGCTTTTCCAGCTCGTAGAACACCTCGGCCTTCGCCCATTGGCCGACGATGTTGCAATTGGCCATGATCACCAGCGGCGCCTTGGCATGGGTCTTGAGGAGCCCGACGGGCTTGCCGGACTGGATCACCAGCGTCTGGTCCTCGTCCATCTCGATGAGCGCCTTGACGATTGCCCTGTGGGACGCCCAGTTGCGCGCCGCCTTGCCGAGCGCCGCGTAGACGATCAGATTGTCCGGATCCTCGCCGACCGACAGCACATTTTCCATCAACCGCAGCAACGCCTCCTGCCGCCAGCCTTTGGCACGCAGCACCTCGCCGCCGGGGATGGGAAAATTCGGGTGACGGGGGTTGGGTTTGGGCATCGCAATATCCTTGTTTCGACAGTCGTTCGAGCAAGGATCGCCCCTCACCCTAACCCTCTCCCCGCAGGCGGGGAGAGGGGATGACAGCATTTGCCGCTTGTCCCTTCTCCCCGTTTACGGGGAGAGGTGGCCGACAGGCCGGATGAGGGGCAGCTCAAACTTCGACAGAAAGCGCGTACTTCGCCAACTCGATCCCCATCGCCTTCTCCACAGGCGGATAGACGCTTGGATCGAGCACGCTCGACGCCAGCGGAATGACCGTCTTCGGCACATGCAGCACGAAAATCCTCATGCCAGCCTGCAACTGGCCGACACTCAACGGCTCACCGTCCGGCGACAGCGTGGTGATGACGTCGGGGAAGGTCGCGAGCCGCGTGCCACCGGCATCCTCGACGGCCATGTATTCGTTCATGATGTGGAGTACCGTCGAGTCATCGCCCTTGCCGAGCGTCACCGTACCGATATCGAAGGCTTCCTTCGTGTAGACGACGGATTTGCCGGTGATGATACCTTCGGCAAGGATCGTGCCGTTGGTGGTCTTGGCGATGGTATCGATGATGGCGCTGCCACCCTTGCCTTCCGCCGCGATGATCGCCTCTCCCAGAGTCAAGGCCAGCGAAATGCCGCCGAGTGCTGCATTCCCGCGCACATAGGACGCACGCAGAGGGTTGCGGCACGACGCGATGAAGCCGCCGGACATGTCGGATGCGGTGCGCAGGATCGGCGAGACCTTGGCGGTGGCACCGCGCACGACCAGCTCGATATAGCGGTTCTCATCGCGATTGCCGCCGACCGCTGTCTGGATCATCTGCTCCGGTGAGCCCGCCATGCCGATCGACCCCATGTCGCCGGTTGGATGCGCGCGCATATCGCCGACGGCATCGAGAACCTTGGTGCCGAGGATCGCCGATGGCAGCCAGCCGTTCAATGTCGAGGACTTGCCATTCTGCCCGACCATCAGCGCCGCAACCTTCTCGCCCAGCGCCTCCTGCAGCAGTTCGACCGCCTTGACGTAGTCGACGCCGCGCATTTCCCAAGGGGTGGTTGAGGCCGGGGCGCCGATGGCAGCGGCCGTCGCCACCCAGTCATCGGCATCGAGTTCATCGATCGAGACCAGTTCCGGCTTGCCGATCGAGACGGCAGCATAGCCGAGCATACGGCCGTGATCGGCCCAGCCGCCGCCGCCGGCGGCATAGACCGAGCCGCCCTTGACGGCCGCTTCGACGTCTTTTCCCGTGAGTATCCGGCCCATCACTGCTCTCCCTGTAAATCGCTGTCGAGTTTGCGCACGGCCTCGAACAAAACCGCCGCGCCAAGCGCGATGTCATCATTTTCAGCCCATTCGTCCGGCGTATGCGAGCGTCCATCGCGGCAGGCAATGAAGATCATTGCCGACTTGGAAATCCGCGCCATCCAGGCGGTATCGTGACCGGCGCCGGATGCCATACGGCGGCGTCTCGCCCCAACACGGTCGGATGCCTGTTCGAGATTGGCCATTACCAGCGGGTCGGCAGGCGTCGGAAAATTGTCAGAAATCAGCTTTGGCGAGGCGATCGAGACGCCGGTCTCGCGCTGGATATCGACGGCAACCTGATCGATCTCAGCAATGAACCGCACCATGTCCGGCCGCAGTTCCGCACGCGCATCGATCAGGATGCGGGCGCGCGAGGGAACGACATTGGCGGCATTCGGCTCGATCGAGAATTCGCCGACCGTCGCAGTGAAATGCCCCTCGCCTTTTGCATATTCCAGTGCCAGACGTTCCACCTCCCCGACCATGCGCGCAGCCGCCACCAGCGCATCGCGCCTGTGGCCCATCGGCGTGGTGCCTGCGTGATCCGCCTGACCGTCGAACAGGATTTCGATGCGGGTGATACCGGCGATCGCCGTGACGATGCCGATATCGCAACGTTCGGCTTCCAATACCGGCCCCTGCTCGATATGCAGCTCCAGAAACGCCTTGATATCCGACCGTTTCTGCTGCGCCAGCCGCGACGGGTCGCCGCCGGCATCGATCATGCCTTGCCGCAGAGTAAGTTCCCCATGTGTCCGGCTCAGCCAGCCGTCCGGGATCAATCCCACCAAACCACGGCTGCCGATGCAGGAAACGCCGAAGATCGAGACTTCCTCGGCAAGGAAATCGACAACCTCCAGATCGTGATCGAGCCGGAGACCGGCATCGTTCAGCGCTTGCACCACTTCCAGCGCCGCAGCCACACCGGCAATGCCATCGAACCGCCCGCCTTCCGGCACCGTATCGGAATGCGAGCCGAGCATGATCGTCCCGAGCGCCGATTTGCGCCCCTTGCGGCGGCCGATCAGGTTTCCGGACGCATCGATCCGGGTTTCCAGCCCCGCCGTCTTGAAGCGCTGTTCGAGAAAGGCACGGCCATCGAGAAACAACGGCGTGAAGGCGCGGCGCGTGTAGGGCTTGTCCGGCTCTGTGATACGGGCCAGACCCTTGATGACATCGGCAATACGCCTGGCATCGACGGGAAGATTCGTATCGACAGTGACCATCAGACCGCCCCGCGCAGCGGCAAGCTGGGCAGCGGCCGGACGAACTGGCCGGTGCCGGGCGCCGCCAGCACCGTCTTGCCATCGAAAACCTGGACACCCCTGTTATAGGTCGCAGCCACCCGCCAGGGCAGGCGAATGCCATTGTAAGGCGACCAGCCGACGACATTGTTGCCACTTTCAGCAGCATCATAGGTGTAGGGTTCGGGGGTGAGGACAGCGATATCGGCATCCTTGCCCGCTTCGAGCGCGCCCTTCCGGTGATCAAGCCGGAAATGCCGGGCCGGATTGAGCGACATCAGTTCGGCGGCGCGCGTCAGCGGAATGCCGCGCTCAAGCAGACCCTTGACGAACAGCGGGATCATCACCTCCAGCCCCGGCACGCCAGAGGCATTGGCCAGCATATCCGGGTTGGTCTTGCGGTTTTCCGACCAGCTGACGTGATCGGTCGAAACCAGCGTCACCTTGCCATCAGCCACATGGCGCCAGAGCTTTTCCACCTCGGCGCGCGGCCGGATCGGCGGATTGATCTTCGCCTTGCCGCCCAGCCGCTGCACGTCGTTCTCCTCATCGAGAATGAGATAGTGGATGCAGCATTCGATGGTGGCGCGAAAACCCTGCGCCCGGTAGGCGCTGGCGATATCGTAACCGCGCCCGACCGAGCAATGCACCACATGCGCCGGGCAGCCGGTGGCTGCCCCCGTCTCATAGATCTGGTTGGTGGCGAGCAGTTCCGTCAGCGGCGGGCGCGACAGGCCGTGGGCGCGGTAATCGGTAATGCCCGCCGCCTTGACCTTGCCGATCGCCGCGCGCACCGCCTCGTCATCCTCGTTATGGATACCAGCGGTCAGCCCGGTCGGCGCGATGGCGGCAAAACAATCCTCCAGCAGGCCAGCCGGAATGCGCGGAAAACGTTTCGGGTCCGTACCGAACGTCGAGAATTTGAACGCGGCGACACCCGCCTCGACCATTTCGTCGATCCGCGCCGGGCCTTCTTCCGGATCGATCGTGCCGTAGAGCGCGAAATCGACGCGGGCCTGTTTTCCGGCATGATCGATCTTGCGCTTTACGGCGTCAGCAGAGCAGACGAGATCGCCCTCGTCATAGGGCATGTCGACAATGGTGGTGACACCACCCGCCGCAGCCGAGCGCGTCGACCAGATGAAATCCTCCTGGTCTTTCTGGGACAGCGAATGCACCTGCGCGTCGATGGCGCCGGGCAGGATCAGCGCGTTGCCGAGTTCGTGGCGTTCGCGCGCTCCCGGCATGGCGCCCTGCCCGACAAACTCAACCTTGCCATCGCGCACGGCGACAAACCCGCCTTCGACGATGCGGTCAGCCAGAACCACGGTGCCTTTCAGAACCAGATCGAAGTCAGACATCCTTGTCTCCCCTACTTTCCAAGCGCGAAGAAATCGTCGAATTCGGGCATCGGCGCCGCCGTCACGATCGCCTCGAGCAGGCGGCCGCAGGCAAAATCATGGTGCAGCACCTCGATCTCCTTCGAAAGCGGCCGATCCTTGAGATAGATCGGGCTGACGGCCCGCACCCGGTCATAGGTAATCCGGGTGACGCCCTGTGGCGTATCGCCCAACAGGTCGACGGCCTGGGCCGACAGCATGGCCTCGATCGCCGCCATTTGCCGGAGATCCCGCACCTGCGTTTCCATGCGCTCGACGATCAGCGGCAGGAAGGTGGCCTCCTCCTCCAGTCCACCGGCAACGACGATCGACTGCGCCGACAAGGGAACCGCCAACGACTGGACACGCATGTAGAGTTCAACAACCAGTTTCATCAACGGCCCAAGGCCGCTCGCAACCTCGCCCGGTGCGACCAGGTTGATCGGCAGGTTTCGCCGCACACCGTTGGAAAGAAGGATGCACCGGTTCAGAACATTGCGCGCCACGTGTGAAAACGCGATTTGCGCCGTCTCGATGTAAAGTGTCGTGGTCAGGGGCAGCGACGCGCCGGACGAATGCACCTGCCCGCCCAGCACCACCGGATTGTCGTCGGACAGATAGGTCGCATCGACCAGCCGTTCGGCGGCCACCAGAAGCGTATCGACGGCTGCGCCAAAAACCTGCGCGGTCATGCGCAGGCTCAAGGGATCGTGGATCGCCGTCGGCAGCGGCCAGTCGACACAATCGGACTGGCCGTAGAGCCAGGAACCAACCAGCGCTTCGCCGCGTGTTCCCAGTGTCGCCGCCACCCGCCATGGATCGGCAGAGGCTCCGAGCGCCAGCGACGACATCAGCCCGGTGGTCATCAGCACACGCACGGCCGAGGCTGCCTCGCGCAAAACGTCGGCGGCAGCGGCAAACGCCGTCGCATTGACGCTGAGCGCCGCAAGCGCATCGCGTGGCAGCATGACGAAGGGTTCGAGCCCGGCGCGGCGCAGGGCTTCGCCCGCATCGAGCAACTCATCCCCGAAAAAGGCCTGGCCTGTGCCGGTCAGCACCGAGGCGACCTGCCCCATCAGGCCGATATCGGCGCACCCGATCGAGCCATGGCGATGGACGGCCGGCACGACACCACGCTCAAGCAGCGCCAGGAATGCCTTGACGAGTTCGACACTGCAGCCGGTATGGCCACCGAGCGCCGTATTGATGCGGATGGCGATGGCCTTGCGCACGATGGCTTGCGAAAACAGCGGACCGGTGCCGAAATGATGGGCCCTGACCAGCGCCGTGTTGAATTCCGCGAGGTCATCGACCGTCCACAGCCGGTCCTTCATCGAGCCGACACCGGTATTTGCGCCGTAGACCGGCAGGCCCATGGCGATACGATCGGCGATGACCTTGTGCGCGATCTCCACCCGTTCGAACGACTGGTCGGCGACGGCGGGCACGAACAGGCCGGAGCCGATTTTCTCCAGTGAGGAGAAGTCCAGCGGATTGCCGTTGAGGACGATTGTTTTCACCGATGCATGCATGCTTTGACTCACCTTGTTGGCAACATGCTATGCCCAATATCCCGGTTTGTGTTATATCCCAAAAATGAAACATGAGATGCCGATAACGGCACAGATCGCCACTGTTTTGCAATTTGGCTTCAGAGGATCAAGACCGCCGATGGACATTGCCACGCTTTCCCTTGTCCACACGATCCTTGAAGAGCGCGGAATCCGCCGGGCGGCGAAGGCAAGCGGCAGACCGGCCGCAAGCGTCAGCGCGGCCCTGAAGCGCTTCGAAGCCGCCATCGCCGTCCCGCTCGTCCGGCGCGAGCGCGGCAATCTCATGCCGACGCTGGAGGCACAAAGCCGGATGGCCGACCTTGCGGCTGCAAGCGAGGCGATCCAATCCCTGTTACGGCCTGCACATCAACAATCGCCCAGGATTTTTCAACCGGCTCCCTCTTCTCCCCAGCGGGGAGAAGGTGGCCCGCAGGGCCGGATGAGGGGGACGGCAAGTTCCGAAATTGCGGAGAGAGCCCCCTCATCGCCTCGCATCCGCTCGGCACTTCTCCCCGCCGGGGAGAAGGGGGAAACCATCGCCAACGCTCCCGATCCATATGCGATATCCGTTCGCCCCATACCTTCGATCAGCCTGACGGCATTGGAACGCTTCGTCGCCGTCGCCCGCAGCGGCAGTATTCGCGGTGCCGCGAAAGTGTCGGCAACCGGGCAGCCGCAACTGACACGGCAGATGAACGATCTGGAGCGTGATCTCGGCTACACGCTGCTCTCCCGTTCGCCATCCGGCATCTCCTGTACGGTCGAAGGCCTGGCAGCGATCCCGATCGTCGAAAACCTGCTTGATATCTGGCGCAGGCTGTCGCGCGCCTCCGGCGACCGGTTCCGCCGGGCGGCAGCGACCTGGCGTTTCGGCTCCGTCATGCCGCTCGGGCCCGAAAGCGAGATCGCCCGCATGCTGGCCGCACTGACGGCTGCGTGGCACCGCGCCCAGCCGCGCCAGCCGCTGTTCGTGTCCAGTACCACCGCCGACGAACTGATCGCCGGACTGAAGAACCGCCGCTTCGACGTGGTGCTGCTCGATCTCGAAACCTTCCCGCCGGAGTTCGAAGGCAAGTTGATCTCGCGCACGCCGCTGGCGCTCGCCGGCCATCCGTCGCTGTTTGCAAAACATGGCGGCAACCTCGCCGGATTGCTGCTTTCCAACCCCATCGCCGTCCCAAGCCTGAGAAGCGGATTGCGACAACAAGCGACCCATTTCATCGAGGCGACGCTGACCGAACAGGAGCGCAACCGTCTGACATTGACCGAAGTCGATTCGATCCCCGTCATCCTCAATCTGGTGATGGACCACGGTTATCTTTCGGTGCTGCCGGAAAGCTCAGCAGCCCGCGTGCGATATCCTCCGGCGATGCAAAGGCTCGGTCCTGGCTATATGCAGAGCCTGTCGCTGGTATGGCAGAAAAATGCACTCTCCCGCCAAGTGGCGGAAGCGATGCTCGGGATGATGATGACGGGCCAGACGACCGGCACCGCGCTTGGCCGCGATTGAATCACTTCCTCCACGCCGAACGCCAACCGGCTGATCAGGTTGACGAATCCATCCCCGTTGAATCGCTGCATGAACAAGCCGAAATCAGCTCTTCAGCTTGACGCGCCTGCGCGTCTCGCTCGGGCTTTCGCGGTAATGCGCGCGATAACTGCGGGAAAAGGCCGAGGACGAGTTGAAGCCTGTGGCGGCAGCGATATCGGCGAAATCGGCCCGGGTCTCGATCACCTTGCGCCGCGCCGCATTCAGCCTCAGCGCCAGGTAATGGGCATGCGGCGCCACCCCCATGGTCTCCTGAAAAAGGTCCTGCAAATGGCGGGCACTCACCCCTGCCCGGCGGGCGAGACGGCTGAGCGTCAAGGGCGCATCGACCGTCTCTTCCATCAGCTTCACCGCCGCCCCGACACGAGCATCGAGGATGCGCATATTGCCGATGGCAGGCACCTGCAAAAGGTCGCCGCGCGTCCGCTCCTGCTCGTAGATGAACAGGCGGGAGACTTCGAGCGCCAGCGAATAGCTGTGCTGGCGTCGGATCAACTCCAGCATCAGGTCTAGCGTCGGCAAAGAGCCGCCGGTGGTAATCCGCTTGCCGTCGATGACGAAGCGCTCGCGCACCATGGTGATCTGCGGATAGGCGGCCGCAAAGTCCTCGAAATCCTCCCAGTGATTGGTGGCCGAAAAATTGTCGAGCAGGCTGGTTTCGGCCAGAAACCAGGTGCCCGCCTCGATTCCCGCCACGATCTCGCGATGCCGGGCAGTTCGCGACAGGAGCATCTTCAATTGCGTGGTCGCATAGGCCCGCCAGTTATAGCTCGAGAGCACGAACAGCGGCGCTGTTTCATTCTGCGGCCGGAACGGTCCGGCAACGGGAATCGGGATGCCGCTCTTGGTCTCGATTGCCTGGCCGTCCGGACTGAAAATTGCCCAGTCATAGAGCACCTTTCCGGCGATGCGATTTGCGGCGCGAAGCGGCTCGATCACCGAGGCGACGAGGATCAGATTGGTCTCCGGCAACACCAGCAGATCGATATGCTGGGTCCCATCGCTTGGAACGAGCATTCGTCCATCTCCAGCTTTCAATTCCGGAAATGTATAACATACATCCGAGAAAGGAAAGCAGAGCGGCCGTTCTTGGCTCGTAATGGACGGCAAGAACAAGGGGAGGCTTTTATGCCACTGAGCATGAACCGCGACGTTTTCATCACCTGTGCCGTCACTGGATCTGGCGATACCGCTGGCAAGTCGCCGCATGTGCCGAGATCGCCAAAACAGATTGCGGCCTCGGCCATCGATGCCGCCAAGGCGGGTGCTGCCATCGTACATTGTCACGTGCGCGATCCGGAAACTGGCGCACCGAGCCGCTGCAACGACCTCTACAAGGAAGTGACCGATCTCATCCGTTCCGCCGATGTCGATGTGGTCTTGAACCTGACCGCCGGCATGGGCGGCGACATGATTTTCGGCAATGTCGAAAGCCCGCTGCCGCTCAATCCCAACGGCACCGACATGGCCGGCGCCACCGAGCGCGTCAGCCACGTCGCTGAATGCCTGCCGGAGATCTGCACGCTCGATTGCGGCACGATGAATTTCTCGCTTGGCGATTACGTCATGACCAACACGCCGTCGATGCTGCGCGCCATGGCCAGGATGATGACCGATCTTGGCGTGCGCCCGGAAATCGAGGCCTTCGACACCGGCCATCTCTGGTTCGCCAAGCAGCTCGTCGAGGAAGGCTTGATCGAGGACCCGGTGCTGATCCAGCTCTGCATGGGCATTCCGTGGGGTGCGCCCGACGACCTCAACACCTTCATGGCGATGGTCAACAATGTCCCGTCGAGCTGGACCTTCTCGGCCTTCTCGATCGGCCGCAATGCGCTCGCTTATCCGGCAGCAGCCGTGCTTGCCGGCGGCAATGTCCGCGTCGGGCTGGAAGACAATCTCTATGCCGGCAAGGGCCAGCTCGCCACCAATGCGCAGCTCGTCGAAAAGGCCGTCGGCGTTATCGAAGGCATGGGCGCCCGGATCATCGGCCCGGCCGAGGTGCGTGAGAAGCTGAAGCTGACGAAAAGATAAAAGACCCCTCCCAAGCCTCCCCACAAGGGGGGGGGGCTTAATCTGCGGCACTGCCCGCGCAACAAAACAGGGACACTGCAAGCTGAAACTCCCATGTGGAATGACATAGAGGCGGCGAGTTAAGCCCCCCTTGTGGGGAGGGGTTTGGGGCGGGGTCTTAAAACAAGGTGGAACTCATGACCAAAATCACCAAGGCGGCCTGCATCGGCGGCGGCGTTATCGGCGGGGCCTGGGCGGCGCGCTTTATCCTCGCTGGCATCGACGTCAACATGTTCGATCCGCATCCGGAAGCCGAACGCATCGTCGGCGAAGTGCTTGCCAATGCCGAGCGGGCCTATGCCATGCTGACCATGGCGCCGCTGCCGAAAAAGGGAAAGCTGACCTTCGTCAAGAGCATTGAGGAAGCCGTGCAAGGCGCTGACTGGATTCAGGAAAGCGTGCCGGAGCGGGTCGACCTGAAACGCAACGTCATCACCCAGATCGATGCAGCAGCAGACCCGAAGGCACTGATCGGCTCATCCACTTCCGGCATCATGCCGACCGACCTGCAGCGCGACATGAAACACCCCGAGCGCATGTTCGTCGCCCATCCCTATAATCCGGTCTACCTGTTGCCGCTGGCCGAACTCGTCGGCGGCGAAAAGACCAGCAAAGCCACCCTGCAGGAAGCCAAGGCAAAGCTTGCGCCGATCGGCATGAAGGGCGTCATCATCAACAAGGAGATCGAGGCCTTCGTCGGCGACCGTCTTCTCGAGGCCGTGTGGCGCGAAGGCCTGTGGCTGATCAAGGACGACATCTGCGACACCGAAACGCTTGACGACGTCATCCGCTACTCGTTCGGCATGCGCTGGGCGCAGATGGGCATGTTCGAGACATACCGTATCGCCGGCGGCGAAGCCGGCATGCGCCACTTCCTCGCCCAGTTCGGCCCCTGCCTCTCCTGGCCGTGGACCAAGTTGATGGATGTTGTCGATCTCGATGATGAGTTAGTAAACAAGATCGCCGGCCAGTCCGACGCGCAGTCCGGCGCGCGCGGCATCCGCGATCTCGAACGCATCCGCGACGAAAACCTCGTCGGCATCATGCATGCCTTGAAGAGCGGCGACGGCGGCAAGGGCTGGGGTGCAGGCAAGCTGCTCGCCGATTTCGAGCAGAGCCTCTGGGCCAACGCCGAAAAGCCGCAGGCCGATCTCGGTCAGGCTGAGGCGATCCGCATCCTCGACACCAAGGTCAATGCCGCCTGGGTCGATTACAACGGCCACATGACCGAGCATCGTTACTTGCAGGTCTTCGGCGACACGTCGGACGGCATCCTGCGCCTGATCGGCGTCGATCTCGATTACGTCAAGAACGGCCACAGCTACTACACGGTCGAAACCCATATCCGCAATCTCGGCGAAGCCAAGCTCGGCGATGCGCTCTATTCGACCTGCCAGATCCTGTCCTATGACGAGAAGCGCCTCCACATCTTCTCGACCATCTACAACGCAGCCACCAATGAAGCGGTCGCGACAGCCGAACAGATGCTGCTGCATGTCTCCTCCAAAGAGAGCAAGGCCGTTCCGGCACCAGCCGCCATCCTCGACAAGGTGAAGGCGATTGCGCAGGCACATGCGGGATTGCCGAAGCCGGAGGGTGTCGGACGCAGTGTTGGGCAGAAGCGGTAGCGGACGGCAAGGCTGCCCCTCATCCGCCCTATCGGGCACCTTCTCCCCGCAAGCGGGGCGAAGGAATAAGCGGCAACCTCCGTTGTGCCCTCTCCCCGCATGCGGGGAGAGGGTTAGGGTGAGGGGCAAGGCCTGGGGAGAGGCCAGACCCAAAACAAGAATACGAGGGAACACACCATGAATTTCGCACTGACCGAAGAACAGCAGATGATCGTCGATACCGTTCGCGGCTTCGTCGAGACCGAAATCTATCCGCATGAAAACGAGGTGGAGCGTACCGGCATCGTGCCGAAGGAGCTCGGCCAGGAGATTGCGCAAAAGTGCAAGGACCTCGGCTTTTTCGCCTGCAACATGCCGGAAGAGGTCGGCGGCGCCGGGCTTGATCACCAGACGTTTACGCTGGTTGAGCGCGAGCTTGGCCGTGGCTCCATGGGCCTCACCGTGTTCTTTGGCCGCCCCTCCGGCATCCTGATGGCCTGCAATGACGAACAGCGCGAAAAGTACCTGATCCCCGCCGTCAAGGGCGAGAAGTTCGATGCGCTCGCCATGACCGAGCCGGATGCCGGATCCGACGTGCGCGGCATGAAGTGTTTCGCAAAGCCCGATGGCGACGACTGGATCGTCAACGGCACCAAGCATTTCATTTCACATGCCAATATCGCCGATTTCGTCATCGTCTTCATCGCCACCGGCGAGGAAGAAACCCCGCGCGGCCCGAAGAAGAAGATCACCTGCTTCCTCGTCGATCGCGGCACGCCGGGCTTTGAAATCCGCAACGGCTACGATTCGGTTTCGCATCGCGGCTACAAGAACTGCATCCTCTCGTTTGACGATTGCCGCCTGCCCTCCTCCGCCATTCTCGGCGAAGTCCACAAGGGTTTCGACATCGCCAATGACTGGCTCTACGCCACCCGCATCACCGTTGCCGCCACCTGCGTCGGCCGCGCCCGCCGGGTGTTCGATTACGCCCTGCCCTATGCCGCCGAGCGAAAACAGTTCGGCAAGCCGATCGGCGCCAATCAGGGCGTATCCTTCAAGCTGGCCGACATGATCACCGAGATCGACGCCGCCGACTATCTGACCTTGGCTGCCGCCTGGCGGCTCGACCAGAAGCTACCGGCCAACCGCGAGATCGCGTCCGCCAAGCTTTACGCATCCGAAATGCTCGCCCGCGTCACCGACGAGGCGATCCAGATCTATGGCGGCATGGGGCTCATGGACGACCTGCCGTTAGCGCGCTTCTGGCGCGATGCCCGCGTCGAGCGCATCTGGGACGGAACCTCGGAAATCCAGCGGCACATCATCAGCCGCGATCTGCTTCGGCCATTGGGGGCGTGAGAATGCTATCGAGCAAGAACGCCCCCCTCTGCCCTGTCGGGCATCTCCCCCTCCAGGGGGGAGATCGGCCGGACGCGCCGACACGGGCAAATCCAAATGCCTGCCGTGACGCCAGATGTGGGCCTCGCCGAAAAACAGCTCCGGGCTTGGCCTCCTCTCAAGCGCGCCGCAATACGGCAAATCTGTCCTCACGCCGATCTCCCCCCTTGAGGGTGAGATGTCCGACAGGACAGAGGGGGGTATCCTTGCTCCGAAGCCTGCGAGGAGAAAGCCGATGACCCGCGATCTCTCCCGCCTGATCCGCCCGACCTCGATCGCCGTCTTCGGCGGCAAGGAAGCGCGCCGTGTCATCGAACAATGCGACAAGATGGGGTTCACCGGTGATATCTGGCCTGTGCATCCCAAACAGGACGAAATCCTCGGCCGTAGGTGTTATCGCTCGGTGGCAGAATTGCCGGCCGCACCCGACGCCTCCTTTGTCGGCGTCAACCGTCAGCTGACCATCGAAATCATCCGCGATCTGTCGGCCCGTGGCGCCGGTGGCGCCATCTGCTATGCCTCCGGGTTCCGCGAGGCCGTCAGCGAGCTTGCCGATGGCAACGACCTGCAGGATGCGCTGGTCGCGGCCGCCGGTAACATGCCGATCGTCGGCCCGAATTGCTACGGCTTTATCAATGCGCTCGATGGCGCCCTGCTCTGGCCGGACCAGCATGGCATGCAGCGTGTCGAACGTGGTGTCGCAGTGCTGACCCAGTCGTCGAACATCGCCTGCAACATTTCCATGCAGATGCGCGGCCTGCCGCTCGCCTATATCATGACGGCGGGTAACCAGGCGCAGACCGGCCTCTCCGAACTTGCCATCGCCGCGCTCGAAGACCCGCGCGTGACGGCCGTCGGCCTGCATATCGAAGGCTTCGACAGCATCGAAGCCCTGCAGCGACTAGCTAACCGCGCGCGCGAACTGAAGAAGCCGGTCGTGACGCTGAAGGTCGGCAGGTCCGAAGCAGCCCAACTGGCGACGGTCTCGCATACCGCCTCGCTTGCGGGCAATGACGCCGTTTCCGGCGCTGTCCTCGAACGCCTCGGTATCGGCCGGGTCGATACGCTGCCTGAACTGCTGGAAACCCTGAAACTACTACACTTGCATCCGCCGCTGAAAAGCTATGACGTCTCCTCGATGAGCTGCTCCGGCGGCGAGGCTTCGTTGATGGCTGACTCAGGCGTGAAACGGAAGACCGTGTTCCGGGCGCTGAAGGACGAACAGCGCCAGCCCTTGCGCGAAAGCCTCGGCGACATGGTCACCATCGCCAACCCACTTGACTATCACACCTTCGTCTGGGGCAACCTGGAAAAGCAGACGACGGCCTTTACCGCGATGATGAAGGGCGATTACGCGCTCAACCTCATTGTTCTCGATTTCCCCCGCCAAGACCGCTGCGACGCGGCCGACTGGAACACCACTTGCGAAGCCGTCATTGCCTCGGCCAAGGCGACCGGTGCGGTTGCCGGCATCGTCGCCAGCCTTGGTGAAAACATGCCGGAGGAAACGGCGCTTTCGCTGATGACTGCCGGCGTTGTCGCCTTTTCCGGCATCGACGAGGCATTGGCCGCCGCCGAAATTTCGGCCGGCATCGGCGCCATCTGGGCGAAACCGGTTCCGGCACCCCTTCTGTCAGCACGCGCTGAAGACGGAGAGATCATCACCATCAGCGAGAGCGAGGCAAAAGCCGAACTGGCAGAATTCGGTCTCGTGGTGCCGATGGGCAAAGCCGTCTCCACGCCAGACGAAGCTGCCAATGCCGCCGAAACGCTGGGCTATCCTGTGGTGCTCAAAGGTCTCGGCGTCGCCCACAAGACCGAAGCCGGCGCCGTCAAGCTCAATCTGGCCGACCGCCAGTCGGTTCTGAACGCAGCTGCTGCCATGAAAGAGGTCGCATCCGGTTATCTCATCGAAAAAATGATCGCAAAACCCGTCGCTGAAATCATCGTCGGCGCGCTGCGCGATCCCGTCGCCGGTCTGGTGCTGACCATCGGCGCTGGCGGTATTCTGGTGGAATTGCTGGAGGATTCGGCAATTTTGACACTGCCAACCACGCCGGAAGCGATAAACCAGGCCATTTCCGGCCTGAAAATCAAAAAGCTGCTCGATGGCTATCGCGGTGGCCCAAAAGGCGACATTCAGGCGCTCATGGCCTCTGTCGCTGCCGTGGCATCCTATGTCGCTGCAAACGCCGCAAAGCTCGAAGAACTCGATATCAATCCTATCATGGTCTTGCCGCAAGGGTCTGGAACCGTTGCGGCCGATGCCCTGATCCGTCGAAGGAAATGACGCCTATGACCGGACCAATCAGAACGCGCCGCGAAGGCGGTATTCTCGAAGTCACCATCGATCGGCCGAAAGCCAACGCGATCGATTTGGTGACCAGCCGCATCATGGGCGAGATCTTTGCCGGGTTTCGCGATGACGAAACGCTGCGTGTCGCAATCATCACCGGCGCCGGTGAAAAGTTTTTCTGTCCAGGATGGGATCTGAAGGCGGCGGCCGGCGGCGACGCGGTCGATGGCGATTATGGCATCGGCGGCTTCGGCGGCATGCAGGAGCTGCGCGACCTCAACAAGCCGGTCATCGCTGCGATCAACGGCATCTGCTGCGGCGGGGGCCTGGAAATTGCCCTGTCGACCGATATGATCCTCGCCGCCGAACACGCGACCTTTGCGCTACCGGAAATCCGGTCCGGTACCGTCGCCGACGCGGCTTCGATCAAGCTGCCGAAGCGCATTCCCTATCACATCGCCATGGACATGCTGTTCACCGGCCGGTGGCTGGATGCAAGCGAGGCGCACCGCTGGGGCTTCGTCAACGAGATCCTGCCCGCGACTAAGCTGATGGAGCGCGCCTGGGAGCTCGCCCGCCTGCTCGAAAGCGGCCCACCGCTGGTCTATGCCGCGATCAAGGAAGTGGTCCGCGCTGCCGAAGGCGAAGATTTCCAGACGACAATGAACAAGATCACCAAGCGCCAGTTCAAAACGGTCGACATCCTCTATTCGAGCGAGGACCAATTGGAAGGCGCGCGGGCATTCTCGGAAAAACGCGATCCCGTCTGGAAGGGAAAATAACATCCGGGAAGCGTTTGCGGATGGGAAACGAGCCAGCCTTATTGCGCCGGAATGCCATAAGCTAGTCTTATGATAACTACAGAATTTTTATGTGAATACAGAGCCATACTGAGAATATACCATTCATTTTAACAGGCATTTCGGTCACGAAACACGCCATTTCGGAAAGGTTTTTGATCGCGGGCCACCAATCCGCAAAAGTGACTGGCATCGCTGCCTTCGGGCATGCATTCTAGCAACCACCTGATCGACATCGATCGAAAAACAACAAAGAAAAACGGCGAAAAGCCATCAACAAAGGGAACAGGGGAATGAGCGATTACAAGAACTACCTCGCCAATCAGGTCATGATGGGCAAGATGAACCGCCGCGAATTCATTGGCCGCACCGTGGCTGCGGGTGTTGCGCTCTCCAGCGCCAGCACCTTGTTTGCCACCAGCGCTGAGGCACAGGAGCCCAAGCGTGGCGGCCACCTGAAGCTTGGCCTCGAAGGCGGCTCGGCCACCGACAGCAAGGATCCGGGCAAGAACCTGTCGCAGGTCACCTTTGTCACCAGCCACAACTGGGGCGATCTTCTCGTCGAATCCGACCCCTTCACCGGCGCGCCCGTACCGTCGCTGGCAGAATCCTGGGAGCCGTCGCAGGATGCCGTCACCTGGACCTTCAAGATCCGCACCGGCGTCAAGTTCCACAACGGCAAGGATCTGACCGTCGATGACGTCGTCGCAACGCTGAAGCGGCATTCCGACGAAAAATCCGAATCCGGCGCGCTGGGCGTCATGAAGTCGATCAAGGACGTCAAGGCCGACGGCGGCAACCTGGTGGTGACGCTCAACGAGGGCAACGCCGACATGCCGTTGCTGCTCAGCGCCTATCACCTCGTCATTCAGCCGAACGGCGGCATAGACGATCCGGAAGCCGCCATCGGCACCGGTCCGTACAAGATGATGAGTTGGGAGCCAGGCGTCCGCGCGACCTTCGAAAAGTTCCCGGAATATTGGCGCACGGATCGCGGCTTCGTCGACTCCGTCGAAATCATCGTCATGAACGACGCGACGGCCCGCATGGCAGCGCTATCCTCCGGTCAGGTGCATTTCATCAACCGCGTCGATCCAAAGACGGTCGGTTTGCTGAAGCGCGCGCCGAATGTGGAAATCCTGTCGACCTCGGGCCGCGGCCATTACGTCTTCATCATGCATTGCAACACCGCGCCGTTCGACAACAGCGACCTGCGCATGGCGCTGAAATACGCCATGGACCGCGAAACGATGGTCGAGAAGATCCTCGGCGGTTACGGCAAGGTCGGCAACGACTTCCCGATCAACTCCACCTACGCCCTCTTCCCGGACAGCATCGAACAGCGCGTCTATGATCCGGACAAGGCAGCTTTCCACTACAAGAAGTCCGGCCATAGCGGCCCGGTTCTCTTGCGCACATCCGACGTCGCCTTCCCGGGCGCCGTCGATGCAGCAGTCCTTTATCAGGAAAGCGCCAAGAAAGCCGGCATCGAGATCGAGGTCAAGCGCGAGCCGGGTGATGGCTACTGGACCAATGTCTGGAACGTGCAGCCTTACTCAACCTCGTATTGGGGTGGCCGTCCGACCCAGGACCTGATGTATTCGACCGCCTACCTGTCGACGGCGGACTGGAACGACACCCGCTTCCTGCGTCCAGATTTCGACAAAGTGCTGCTCGAAGCCCGCTCGGAGCTGGATGATAACAAGCGCAAGGAGCTTTACACGGCGATGGCGACGATGGTCCGCGACGAAGGCGGCCTGATCCTGCCGATGTTCAACGACTTCGTGAACGCCAGCACCAAGCAGGTCAAGGGCTATGTCAAGGACGTCGGCAACGACATGTCGAACGGGTTTGTCGCAGCCCGCGTCTGGCTCGACGCCTGATGGCGGGCGGACCGGTTATGGGTCCGGCGCACACAACGGGTCCGGCTGCGGGGGGCGAAAGCCTCTCGCAGTCCACCCCTGTTTCCGGAACGATGGTGACGCCCGCAGCCGGCGTTGTCACTGGAACGTTCTGGCGCCGCTTCACCCTTCGCCGCCCGTTGGCGGCGCTCATCGTCCAGCGCCTGGGTCTCAGCGTTGGTCTGCTGTTTGCCGTATCGCTGATGATCTTTGGCGGTGTGGAGGCCCTGCCCGGCGATTTTGCCACCACCTATCTCGGCCAGTCGGCAACGCCGCAGGCGGTTGAAAACATCCGCAAGGATCTTGGTCTCGACCGTCCTGTGACGGAACGCTACCTCAGTTGGCTCGGCGGCGCGGTCAAGGGTGACTTCGGCAACTCCTGGGCTAGCAAGAACTCCGTCAGCGAGCAGATCGGCAAGCGCCTTGGAAACTCTCTGTTTCTGGCCTTTTTCGCCGCGATCATCTCCGTTCCGCTGGCGGTCGGGCTCGGCATGCTTGCCGTACAATATCGAAACCGGCTGCCGGACAAGATCATCAACGTTATTTCTTTGGCGGCAATCTCGCTGCCCGAGTTTTTCATCGGCTATCTGCTGATCCTGTTCTTCGCCGTCCAGATGGGCGTGGCGACCTTCCCTGCCACCGTCTATGACAGCATGAGTTTTGGCGAACGGCTGTCGGCCATTGCGCTGCCGGTTGCAACGCTCGTGCTGGTCGTTCTCGCCCATATGATGCGCATGACCCGCGCTGCCATCCTCAACGTGATGTCGTCGGCCTATGTCGAAACGGCGGAGCTCAAGGGCCTCAGCGCCTTCCGCATCATCGCCAGGCACGCCGCTCCCAACGCCGTGGCTCCGGTCATCAACGTCATTGCGCTCAACCTCGCCTATCTGGTGGTCGGTGTCGTCGTGGTCGAAGTGGTGTTCGTCTATCCCGGCATGGGCCAATATATGGTCGACGCCGTCACGGTGCGCGACATGCCGGTCGTTCAGGCCTGCGGCCTGATCTTCGCCGCCTTCTACATCTTCCTCAACATGGCTGCGGATATTCTCGCCATCCTTGCCAATCCGAGATTGAGGCACCCACGATGAGATTAAACTCCATTCCTCTCAGCGCCTGGGTCGGCCTCATTGGCATAACGGTGGCCCTGTTCTGCGCCATCTTCGCGCCCTGGATCGCGCCGTTCGGCGAACGTGATGTCGTCGGCGATATCTGGCTGCCGATGGGCGGCGACTTCCTGCTCGGTACCGACAATCTTGGTCGGGACCTGCTTTCGCGCCTGCTCTTCGGAGCGAGAACGACGATCTTTGTCGCCCTTGCGGCAACCGTCATCTCGTTCTCACTCGGCATGCTGCTGTCATTCACTGCAGCCGTCACCGGCGGCCTTGTCGATCAGCTGTTTTCCCGCTTCAACGATCTGATGATGGCCATCCCGACGCTGATCTTCGCGCTGGTCGTGCTTGCCGTCCTGCCGCAGCAGCTCTGGATCCTGATCCTGGTCATGGCGGTTCTCGATTCAACCCGCGTCTTCCGTATCGGCCGCGCCGTCGCGCTCGATGTGGCTGTCATGGAGTTCGTCGAGGCGGCGCGTCTTCGCGGCGAAGGCACCAGCTGGATCATCTTTCGCGAAATCCTGCCAAATACGCTCTCACCGCTTCTGGCCGAATTCGGGCTGCGCTTCGCCTTCTCGATCCTGTTCCTCTCCACCCTCTCCTTCCTCGGTCTCGGCATCCAGCCGCCGGCCGCCGACTGGGGCGGCATGGTCAAGGACAACAAGGATGGCATCATCTTCGGCATCTCGGCGGCCCTGGTGCCGGGCGGTGCGATTGCCGGCCTTGCCATCTGCGTCAACCTCGTCGTCGACTGGCTGATGAAGCGTACCTCAAGCCTCAAGGGAGGGCGCGGCGATGCCTGATCTTCTTTCCGTCAGAAACCTGAAGATCGAAGCCACCAGCTATCCCCCGGGTGAGCCGCCGAAAACGGTGACCCTGGTCGAAAACGTCTCGTTCGACGTCCAGAAGGGCAAGGTGCTCGGCCTGATCGGCGAAAGCGGCGCCGGAAAATCCACCATCGGCCTCTCCGCGCTCGCCTACGGCCGCGGCGGTGCTGCGATCACCGGCGGTCAGGTCCTGCTCAATGGCAAGGACATCCTGACGCTCGGGCGCGACGGTGTCCGCACCATCCGCGGCTGCAAGGTCTGCTACGTCGCCCAGTCGGCGGCAGCCGCCTTCAATCCCGCCCACAAGCTCGGCGAACAGGTGATCGAGGCTGCGCTGCGCCACAAGATCATGACCCGGCCGGACGCGGAAAAGCGGGCACTGTATCTTTTTCAGGTACTCGGACTGCCCAACCCGGAAACGTTTGGTGACCGCTATCCGCACCAGGTCTCCGGCGGCCAGTTGCAGCGCGCCATGACCGCCATGGCGCTCTGCCCGAACCCGGAACTCATCGTCTTCGATGAACCCACCACGGCGCTCGACGTCACCACCCAGATCGACGTGCTGGCGGCAATCAAACACGCGATCGAGGAGACACGTACGGCCGCGCTCTACATCACCCATGACCTCGCCGTCGTCGCCCAGATTTCCGACGACATCATGGTGCTGCGCCATGGCAAGACCATCGAATACGGAACCACCAAGCAGATCATCGAGGCACCGAACGAGGACTATACACGTGCACTCGTCAGCGTCCGCCAGACCAAGCGCGAGGAAGCCCGCGACCAAAGCAACACGCTCCTGAAGATCGAGCATGTCAGCGCCGGTTACGCCAATGGCTTCAAGGTGCTGCACGACGTCTCCATGCATCTGCCCAAGGGCCAGACGCTGGCCATCGTCGGCGAAAGCGGATCCGGCAAATCGACGCTGGCGCGCGTCATCACCGGTCTTCTACCGCCCTCCGAAGGCACGATCACCTTTGACGGCAAGGTGCTGCCGAAGGCGCTCAGCGGACGCAGCAAGGAAGAGCTGCGCCGCGTCCAGATGATCTATCAGATGGCCGACACGGCGATGAACCCACGGCAGACGGTGCGCGACATCATCGGCCGCCCGATCTCGTTCTACTACGGCCTGCATGGCGCCAAGAAGACGGAGCGAGTAAAACAGCTACTCGACCAGATCGAGATGGGCGACCGTTTCCTCGACCGCTACCCGGCCGAACTGTCGGGTGGCCAGAAGCAGCGCGTGGCGATCGCGAGGGCCTTGGCGGCCAAGCCGGAACTCATCCTTTGCGACGAGCCGACCTCGGCGCTCGATCCGCTGGTGGCCGAAGGCATCCTGAATCTGCTTCTGAGACTTCAGGAGGAAACCGCTGTTTCCTATGTCTTTATCACCCACGACATCGCCATCGTCCGCGCCATTGCAGACTCGGTCGCCGTCATGCACCGCGGCAAGCTGGTGCGCTTCGGACCAAAGTCCAAAGCGCTGTCGCCGCCCTTCGACGACTATACCGATCTGCTCCTGAAGTCGGTGCCTGAAATGGAAATCGGCTGGCTGGAGAAAGTGCTGACGACACGGCGCATGGAGAGTGCGGGGAATTGACGGTGCATGATAGTTTGACGACGGCGCCGAAATCCCCTAAAATGACTACTGTAGTCACAAAGGGCACTCCATGAAGGAAATTCAGTTGCGGGACGCAAAGGCAACGCTGTCATCGGTTGTGGATGAGGCTTTGCAAGGTGAAGCATCGATCATCACCAGACATGGCCGGCGTGAAGCCATCATCATGTCTTACGAGGAATATAGGCGGCTTTCCGACGTCCCGAGTTTCGGCTGGCTGCTCGCCCATTCGCCGCTGGAGGACGGCGACATTCCGGAGAGAAAACCAGCGCGCGCGCTGAACGATCCGTCGTTCTGATGTATCTGCTTGACACGAACATCCTGTCGTTGATCGGCCCGAGGCGAGTTCAAACCGTTGAAGAAACAGCGGTTCGAACATGGATCAGCGAAACGCCGGACGCGCTGTTCCTGTCCGTTATATCCATCTCCGAGATCGAAATGGGCATAGCAAAGGCAGCACGACAGGGCGCGTCCAAAAAGGCCGATGATCTGACCAGATGGCTGGACGGCATTGTCCATCTCTATGCCAGTCGTATCCTGACGCTCGATCTTCGTACCGCCCGGTTGACCGGGCGATTGCTCGATAGGGCAAATGGCGCCGGCGGCGCCCCAGGATATGAAGATGCGGCGATTGCAGCCACGGCGGAGACACGGGACTTCACGGTACTGACACGCAATACTCGCCATTTCAAAATGATGGAGGTTCGATGCCTCAATCCATACGAAGGTTTGCCAAAGACATGAATGCCGTCTTGAGGGTAGCCGCGCCTGTTACACCGGAAAGCCGGTCATTTCCCCGCGCAGGCAATGTCGCCTGCGCGTTGCGCTGCCTCGCCTTCCAGCATGACGGACGGGTCACCCTTCGCCGTACAATCGCCTTTCGCGCCCTGACCGGAGCGAAAATGCACGACGGGCTGTCCTTCGATGAAGATACTCGGCACGATCTGGTAAAGTTCGGGCGGGCAATGGACGACATCGGACATCCTAAGCGCCGGCTTGCCGCCGATCATGACGCTGGTTGCGCCGGAAAGCGCGCAGCCCGGTAATGGCGGCGCGTCATCGGCAACGGCAGGCGCCGCATATGCCAGCATGAATATGCTGGCAAAGACATTTTTTCCAAACATCGCCATCCTCCCGAACGAAGCTACAGCCATCGCTCAGAATGCAGAAAAGACCAAGCCATGACCACAGGCAATTTCACCGTCATTGACAACCAATGGATCGTCCTCAAGGACGGTACGCGGATGGCCGCGCGCATCTGGATGCCGCACGGCGCTGAAGCGAACCCCGTACCGGCGGTGTTTGAATATCTGCCCTACCGCAAGGGCGACGGCACCAGCCCGCGCGACGAATCGACCTATCCGGTCTTTGCTGCGGCCGGCATTGCCGGCGTGCGCGTCGATATCCGCGGCTCCGGCGAAAGCGGCGGCGTCATCGACGGTGAATATACGCCGCGCGAACTCGCAGACGGCTGCGAGCTGGTCGCCTGGATCGCCGCCCAGCCCTGGTCGAACGGCAATGTCGGCATGATGGGCATTTCCTGGGGCGGCTTCAATTGCCTGCAGGTAGCGGCTCTCAAACCACCGGCGCTGAAAGCGGTGATCTCCATCGCCTCCACGGTCGATCGCTACAATGACGACATCCACTACAAGAACGGCACGCATCTTTCGGCCCAGCTCTCCTGGGCTGCGACCATGCTGGCATACCAGTCGCGCTCGCCCGATCCGGCGCTGGTCGGCGGCATCTGGAAAGATATGTGGCTGGAGCGGCTGGAGAACGAACCCTATTTCATGGAGGAATGGCTGGAGCATCAGCGCCACGACGCATTCTGGAAACACGGCTCGATCTGCGAGGACTTTGCAGGCTTCCCGGTTCCCGCCATGGTCATTGCCGGCTGGGCCGATGGTTACCGCAACACACCGATGAAGGCAGCCGAGGGGCTTGGCGGCAAGGTCAAGGCCCTGATCGGCCCCTGGGTCCACAAATATCCGCATTTCGCCTGGCCAAAACCGCGCGCCGATTTCCATGGCGAGGCGATTGCCTGGTGGAATCGCTGGCTGCGCGGCGAGGAAACCGGCGTCGAGGCACTGCCACAGATGCGCGCCTTCATCCTCGACGGCCCGAAACCGGCGCTGCGCCGCAATGTCGAGCCCGGCTTCTGGGTGGCGAAGGACGAGTGGCAGCCGCCGGAAATGCAGACATTCTATATCGACCAGTTCGGCAGCCTCAACGAGGGCATGCCGATTGCCGGTGCCCACGATCACAATGCCTATCTGAAATCGCCGCTCGATACCGGCACGGCCTCCGGCGAGTGGTTCACCTTGAAGCCCGATGCCGAAATGGCCGGCGACCAGCGCATCGATGATGCCGGGTCGCTCACTTTCGAAACGGCACCGCTGACGCATGCAGTGGATTATCTTGGCCAGCCGGTGCTGACGGTCGAGCTGGCCTGCGACGCCGATTGGGCCAATCTTATTGCCCGCGTCGCCGATATCCATCCCGACGGCAGCGCCACCCGCGTCACCTTCGGCGTGCTGAACCTTGCCCACCGCGACGGCAATGCCGAACCCAAGCCGATGGAAAAGGGCAGGAAGACGAGGGTACAGCTGGTGCTCGACGCCTACGGCTACCGGTTTGGCGCAGGCCATCGCATCCGGCTGTCGCTCTCGACTGCGTACTGGCCAATGGTCCTGCCCGCCCCGTCCGATCCCGGCCTGACGCTGGATCTCGCCACAGTCGGGCTGGCATTGCCCAAGCTCGGCGAACATCAGCTCATCACCATGCCGGAGCCTGCCAATCCCGACCCGCTGCCGAAATATATCGAGCTTGCACAGGGCAGCACCAGCCGCCGGGTCGAGCGCGATATGACAACCGGCAGGACGCACTACCACATCTACGAGGACGGTGGCCTCACCGAACATCCCGATAGCGGCCTTGCCACGCAGGACATCCGCGACGAAACCTGGACGATCGCGACGGACGATCCCTTGTCGATGACAGGGGTGTCGACCTGGACCTGCATCGCCAAACGCGACAACTGGTCGGTAAAAACCATCTCGATCTCGCGGATCGCCTGCACGGCAACCGAATGGCTGACCTCGGCCTCGGTGACTGCCTTCGAAGGAGAGACGCAGATCTTCGAAAAGACATTCGAGAAGCGTGTCCCCCGCGACTTCATGTGAAAACCGGCACGGCCTCTGCCAGGGCCGCAAGCGCCCGTTCCGCATCCTCGGCAGGCACGAAAATGTGGTCGTGGTGATAGGCCGCGACCACATTGGCGCTGATGCCATGCCGCGTCAGCGCCACCGCAACCGCCGCCGTCAACCCGACGGCCTCAAGGGCGGAATGAACGGTCAGGGTGATGCACCGCATCACCGGGCCATAAGTCAGCCCGGCCTTGTCGGCAGCGGCTTTCTCCAGAATCAGGGTCAGGCCCTCATCCTCGCGAAAGAAGCCGAGCGGCTTGAGCGAAAGCCATCCGGCCTCATCTGCAGGAAGACTGCAATAGACATAGTCGCCCGGACGCAACTCCGGCCGCATCTCGCGCAAGAGCGTGCCAAGATCGGTGATGCCACTCATTTCTGTCTCCCCATTTCATCCCAACGGATCACACCGGCGTGTATCCCGCTCAAAGGCCTGTCACTTTGCCGTTACGCACGCATTTGCGATTTGACCAGATGCCTGTGCTGGCCACAGTTTGCTCATAAAGCAGGGGCGCATATCGCTGCAATTGGCAACGTGTTTGCCCCTGCCCGTGCCCAAAGCAAGGCCATTGAAGGAGGATTACCATGCTACAGCCTGGAAAAGACACCATTTTGGACTCAACCAAACGCCCGCTCATGTTCGGACTTGCCGGTGTGACGGCCATTGCCGCTGCGGTGTTTGCGATGTCTTCGACATTCAGCAACGCAGCCGAGGAGGCCGTGGTCATTCCGCCGCCGGCCATCGATGAAGCGGCAACGTCAAGGACCGAAAAGGCCGTGTTTGCCGGGGGCTGCTTCTGGGGCGTGCAGGGCGTGTTCCAGCATGTGAAGGGCGTCAAGAATGCAGTCTCCGGCTATTCCGGCGGCACGAAGGAGACGGCTGCCTATGAGGCCGTCAGCGGCGGCAGCACGGCCCACGCCGAAGCGGTGGAAATCACCTATAATCCGCAGATGGTCACCTATGGCGAACTGCTGCAGATCTACTTCTCTGTTGCCCACAACCCAACCCAGCTGAACTATCAAGGCCCGGACCACGGCCCGCAATATCGCTCGGAAATCTTCACCACCAACGGCGAGCAGACGAAGATTGCCGAAAGCTACATCGCCCAGCTCAACAAGGCGAAGGTCTATGGCGATCCGGTCGTCACCAAAGTGTCCGGCATGAGCGCCTTCTATCCGGCCGAGGAATATCATCAGGATTTCCTGACGCTCAACCCGACCTATCCCTACATCGTCTACAACGACATGCCGAAGATCGAGAACCTCAAGGCGCTCTTCCCGGCAAAGTTCAGCGCCAATCCGGTTCTGGTGCTGAAGGCGAAGGGCTGATCAGAGCGTCCCGGCAAGGCTGCTGATGCCGCGGCACAGATGAACAAAACCTTCCCGCGCGCCCTCGCTCATGTGACGGGCGCGCAGCCATGCGTGGATCATCTGCGGTTCGTCGCGATAGGTGACGTTGACGCCTGCCGCGATCAGCCGCTGGACATAGAGGGCCGCATCATCGCGCAACGGATCGAAATGCGCCGACGTGATATAGGCGGGTGGCAGGCCGAAAAGATCAGGCGCTTTCAAGGGATAAGCAAAGACATTTTCTGTCGGAGCCTTGAGCACGTCACGATAAAAGGCGACATCGGCAGTCGATAGCCCCGGCGCTTCGGCCATTTCAAGGTAAGAGCCCGAGACCAGATCACCGCCCAGCCCCGGATAGATCAGCACCTGCCCGACGATGCCGGTCACCGCCTCCGCCTTGGCCTTCAGCACCATGCCCGCCGCCAGATTGCCACCCGCGCTGTCACCGGCAACAACCAGAGGCCGGCCATCAGCAAGAAGCGCGGTCAACACCTCGAAACAATCGTCGAATGCTGCGGGCCAGACATGCTCCGGCGCCAGGCGGTAATCGACGGAGACCAGCTCCGCCTTTGCCGCATGAGCGATCTCCGCGCAGATGGCGTCATGGCTATCAAGCGATCCAACGACGAAGCCGCCGCCATGAATATAGAAAATCCGCGTTTGCGTCGCTATGTCTGCGGGCTGATACCGGCGAACCGGAACATGCCCGCCAATAGTTTCGTCGCGCCGCGTCAGCCCTTCCGGCAACGGCGCATCGAACTCGGCGCACAGCGCGTCATACCATTGACGTTGCTGCGCAATAGGGGCGTCAACTGCATCGGCCGGATAGAACTCCTGGCAACGCTTGTGGAAGGCGAGAATGCCGGGCTCGGTGGGGATTGGGTGATCTTTTGTCATGCAATAACAATCCTGATTTGATGCCCGAACATAACCGGATTTATAGTCCGGTCTGTCCTCAATCCGACATCTCGAAAACTCTCCAGTTTTTCGAGTATGACAATGTCATGCACCCATGGTAATGTCCGCGCATGCGCACCAGCAAACCGATCACAGTCACCCTTGGAAAACAGCAGGCTCTGCTGGACAACCGCCTCCAGTCGGGCGCCTACGAATCCGCCAGCGAAGTCATCCGCGCCGGCTTGCGCGCCCTTGACCGCGAAGAGACGGCTCTCAACGAGATCATGCGGGCCAAAATCCGGGAAGCGATCGACGATCCCCGGCCTGATATGCCGGCTGCCGATGTCTTCGCGCGCCTTCGCGCCCGCCATGCCCACGGACAATAATTATCACCCATAAGATTGTCTTCCGTCCTCTTGCGGAAAACGATCTTGTCGCGCTCTATCGCTACATCGCCGAAAATAGCAGCATTGGTCGCGCCGGCGACTATATCGACCGGGTCGAACATGCTTGCATGTCCCTTGCCGATTTTCCCTTTCGCGGCACGCTACGCGACGACCTTCATCCAGGCTTGCGCATCATTGGCTTCGAGCGGCGCATATCCATCGCGTTCGTCGTGGAAAGCCAAACCGTTCGCATCCTGCGAATTTTCTACGGAGGCCGGGACTTTCCAGAAGATTGGGATGACGGTTGATCGAGCAGCTATGCCCAACCTCCAGGGCCCTGAATCCAGGTTAACGATCAAGTGTCGATGATTTCGGCCATGTATTGAGGGTTTCGTCCGGCTTTGTTTCGTCTGAGCTTGATGCTTCGCTTGTCTTTATGGCTTCGAACCATGTTG